>Ga0206915_1048_pt1 | contig 30538 bp, 29 predicted proteins | sample Alteio_BWOrgHeat_70_FD_152945 | JGI IMG/M metagenome (GOLD analysis project Ga0206915, IMG submission 152945) | Enriched cells from forest soil in Barre Woods Harvard Forest LTER site, Petersham, Massachusetts, United States -... | ecosystem: Environmental > Terrestrial > Soil > Temperate forest >...
ACCTGCTTTGTACATACCCTCGCCCGGTATTGCTGTATGTATCCCAGCCTATACTTGGCAAGTCAAGATATGGGGGATGCCCCGTGGTTAGCCAGTCATAACTCCATAAGGCAATTACATTCTTTTTGCTGCCAACAGAAATATATTTTCTAAAATCTATTATTGCAGAATTCCAATTCTCATCGCTGCCCATCCATGAAAAATTTTGCCTTAAGGTAATATTGACGTAAGTGGAACCTCCTTCAGGGTTTATCATATTATTTACAGTATTATATACCAGGCTTAGTCCAATGCCGGCGGATATGGATGAGGTGCTAAAACCATATTTTTTAAAGTCTGTAATAGTATCGGCGGGTAATTCCTCAAAAATATTAAAGTGGTTATCATATTGCACACCTAAACCTCCGTAAAGGTTATTTTTTATCTTGCGCAACACAAACTGGTAAAACCTTATATAGTTATAGCTTACAGTATAACCATCACTTAACTTAGTTTCGCTGCCTATACCATAAGTATCCTGGGGATATGTTAAAAAACGCCAGTCGCCTATAAAATTATATACATTGTTTTTAGACCAAATACTTGATTCAAGAGGCAGGATCAACTGGCTATACTGAGTATAGGCAAAATCTGCGAGTATTGAAGATATTTTGGTATTAGCTGGTTCCCCGAGGTAAAAAGCAAAATTTCCCGCAAACTCCGCGGCAAAACCTGTCTGTAACGAATAAGTAGGAGAAACGGCGCCGGAGAAATATATCCTGCCTGGTTTTATATGTGTACTATCAGTTCTTTTAGAAGCATCTTTTTTGAAAATACTGTAAAGAATATCAATCGCATCCTTCTGTGGAATTATTTTTACAGTACTGTCTTTGCTCACCGGTAATGTATCTATTACAGTATTCTGCGCTAATGCTAAAAAGCATGTAAACGTTATTACACCCAGCAAGAATATTTTTCGCACTTTTTATAGTATTTTAATGAAGTTGTATAAAAATAACTACACTAATTAAACCAATTTGGTTTGATAAAAAATTAATCGCAAAAATGAGATATACTTAACGTATTGTTAGCACTATTTAAACCTTATTTTAAGGGGCACCAACAATTATGTAAGTAACTTTACGTTTCCTTTTTAAGATGTTATCGCATCTTATATAATGCCCCAAAATATCCTGCTTTTTTTATAACAAAAATTAAATGATGTTCGAATGATGAAATTGGTGTTTAAAAAATCTGCGTGCACAATTGCAGTATTAATTGTAATAGTAATAACTCAACTTTCCTTTACACAGATCAAAAGCGCAAATGTTTTTTCCGGCAAAAGCTATAACAGCAATAAAATGATCGGCAATAAATACGCAAATGTTTATGACAGCATGCATTTGAGTACTTATGGCCTTTCCAAACAGGCATTTGATTATGCGCTTAAGGGGTACGATTACTTACTGTCCCTGGGTAAAATAAAAAATGATGGGGTATTGTCTATTGTAGATTTTACAATGCCATCAAACGTTAAAAGGCTTTTTGTTATTGATGTTAAAAGTTTCTCACTTTTATTTAACACCTATGTAGCACATGGGCGTAATTCCGGGAAAGCTACAGCAAGCGAATTTTCTAACGCCCCCAATAGTTTTGAGAGCAGCCTTGGATTTTATATAACCTCAAATACTTATAATGGAAAACATGGTTATTCATTAAGGCTGGAAGGAGAGGAGCAGGGCATAAATGATAATGCTTTAAACCGCGGTATTGTTATGCATTGCGCACCTTATGTAAGTGAGGGTTTTATAAAAAGCCAGGGATATATTGGAAGAAGTGAAGGATGCCCTGCTATTTCACCCAAAGTTTATAAGCCCATTATTGAAAAGATTAAAGATGGCAGTTGCCTTTTTATGTACAGCACGGATGAATATTATATGTCTCATTCAACCATATTAAAAAATGGCGCCGTTGCATAGTGTATTGATAACTTCACAAAACATTTTGGATAATTTACGAAAAATGCCCGGTTGCAAACCGGGCATTTTTCATTATAATATCGTCGTAGCTTTTATCAGGGGTTTGTAAACATTTTTTGTGCAACGTCATTATCATGCTGGTATATATCATCCCTTAAATTTAACCTCCCCGTTTCATCAACCCAGGCAGTATAATATGTAATGAGCACCGGCACGGAATGTTTTAAGGTTACATACTTTTCTGTGGTCAATTTCATTGCTTCAGTTATTTTTTCAGGAGTCCATTTTTCATTATCCTCCAAAAGATAATTAGCCATTTTTACAGGATCTGCTAATCTGATACATCCATGGCTGTAAGCCCTTTTATCTTTATTAAACAGGCTTTTTGCAGGTGTATCATGAAAATAAATATTGTAAGAGTTGTGGAACAAAAATTTTACCCTGCCCAATGAATTTTTAGGCCCTGGCAATTGCCTTATAATAGGCGTACCGTTTGAATATCCTGTTATTTCCATTTGCTGCTCTGCCAGGTAATTTTTATCCTCTTCCATCTTAGGCATTATTTCCTTTTTTATAATACTCATGGGTAAATTCCAATAAGGGCTGAACACAATTTCTGTGAGGTTGCCTGTAAATATCACTGTACCCGACCCTTCTTTGCCCACTACAACATCCATGTCAAACATCTTGGTTTTGTCCTCGTAAACATGCAGTTTATATTCAGGTATATTGGTAATTATAAACCTGCCGGCAGAGGCCGCCGGCATCCATCTTATCCTGTTTAAATTTATTAACAACTGCTCTACTCTCTTTTCCGCGGTTACGTTCATATCTTTTATAAGCGAGTCTGTTACAATACCATCCGGGGTATAGCCGTGGCTCACCTGAAAATTTTTTACTGCACTGTCAAGCAAGCCATCAAATATGGCAGTGGTATCATTGTCCTGTAATTCACCGGTTATCATCAGGCGCCTTTTAATGGCTGGTATTACAGTAGATTTAGAACCTTTTTTTATTTTTTTATTGTTATAAGCAATGCTTTGCCAGCCGCCTTTTTTTGCAATGTCATAGTATATTTTTAATTGATCCTTTACCGATGCAAAAGCTTTTATTGCATCCTCATTCTGGCCACCCTGGTCTTTAGATGATAATACAACCTCTACAGCATGCATAAGATCATCTTTTTTAGCAGGTATATACTGCTGTAACAAATCGTTACTTATATCTTTCCCATCCTTCATTATATAATGCAAAAATGCTTCAGTAAGCATCAACTCAGTTCTAATAAAGCTTGTATCACCAGCCTGCACTTTAATACTGTCTGCTGAAGTTATGGCCGGCATTTTTTTGTTAAGCTCCCTGATAAAAAAACTACTGTCTTTAAGTGAAGAGATTGAGTAACTGTAAAGGCTCCAGAATTCACGCCCCTGTTCTGCAATAGCATCAGGCGCAAACCATGCAAATTCAAAATTGCGGTCGTTATAAAAACTGCGCATACGGTCTGCAACATCCGGGTCAGTATTTTGATTTGATATATAATTCTCTAATGCTGCACTGTCTAAAAAAAGATTGTTGTAAGCATTTTCCGGTGTTATTGATAAATTCCTGTTGTACACTTTTGTTTCACCGCCCTCAGTATTCCCATTCCCATTCCCGTTACCATTACCACGGGTATTGTTATTGCAAGCCGATGCAAAAAATACAAAAAGGGTTACACTGATCAAAAATATTTTTTTCATACTTACCCTTTTGCAAACCACATGCCCTAGTTCAACTGTGGGTAAAGGATGTATATTAGGCTGTTACAATGTGATCCTTTTTTTTACCTGCCATAGCAGCCTTTGTATTTAAAAATATTGGGTTAAAAATTCTACAGATGATTTAAAAAAGCAAGTTATTGAGCCTCCTTCATAATTACTGGTTATTTGGTTGCAATGGGTGTTTGTACCGCATATCTTTGCAGGGTTATGAGTAAGCTATTATACATTTTTTGTCTTCTTTTTATGGTTAGTGCATGTAAAAAAAGCATAACAACTCAAACAACTACTGTAATCCCGCCTGTTGACAGCAGTTCCAAAATCCAGTTCAGAGGGGCGGATCTTTCTTTTTTACCTGAGATTGAACAGGCCGGCACCATATTTTACGACAGCACCGGCGCAAAACCTGCATTGGATATTTTTAAAGAATATGGCTGCAACCTGGTTAGGGTTAGGTTATGGTACCAACCTTCTTCTGCTCATTCAGGATTAGATGAGGTATTGAATTTTTGCCGGCGTATCAAAGCGGAGGGGATGCAAATATTATTAGACTTTCATTATTCCGATACATGGGCCGACCCTTCACACCAAACCATGCCGGCTGCATGGGTGGGATTGCCTTTTAATATACTTGAAGATTCGGTAAAGGCTTATACGCAAAGGGTTATTGGTTTATTAAAGGCGCAGAATACTTTGCCAGCGATAGTACAGATTGGGAACGAAATAAACGCAGGAATGTTATGGGATGCAGGTAAGGTAAACAGTTCCACCGACCCCAACTGGGTTAACTTTGCTGCCCTTGTGCAAAGTGGTATAGACGGCGTTAAAGCAGTTGACACAAATGACAGCATTGCAATTATGCTTCACTATGCTGAAGTTGACGGCGCTGTTGCTTTTTTTAATAATATGAAACAGAATAATGTGAATTATGACATAGTTGGGTTGTCTTATTACCCGTGGCGGAGTGAATTAGATCTTTCCTACGTGCAGCAGCAACTTAATAACCTGGCGGCGGCTTTTAATAAAAAAATATTTATTGCCGAAACTGCCTATCCATTCACCCTTCAATGGAATGATAACACTAATAATGTGGTGGGAGAAGCCAGCCAGTTAATACCCGGTTATGATGCCACGCCGCAGGGGCAATTGAAATATTTGCAACAATTGAGAAACATTGTTATAAATATCCCAAATAAGCTGGGCATTGGTTTTTGCTATTGGGCGCCTGATTGGGTTGCTTTTAAAGGCCCAACAGCTACGGATGGTTCCGATGCAGAGAACCTGGCATTGTTTGATTTTTCTAATAAGGCTTTGCCTGGTATGCAGGCGTATAGCAAGTAAACGCTACATTTTTATAAGAGGCTCTTTAATAGCCGCCTTTAACATTTGTATCAACAAAAGCAGGTGATTGATCGATAGAACCAAAACGTTTTTTTGCTTCTTCCAGCATGGCAGCAGTGGCAGTAGCACCAACGCGTGTAACACCAAGAGCTTTTACTTTAAGCAGGTCGTCAAGCGTGCGGACACCACCCGCGGCTTTTATTTGAACGTGGGGTGCAGAATATTTACGCATCAACAACAGGTCATGTTCCGTGGCGCCTTCATAAGAATATTTTCCGTCTGCACCTTTTACAAACCCATACCCGGTTGAAGTTTTCACAAACTCAACATTAAGCTTGCTGCATATCTCGCATAATTTTATCTTGTATTTATCTCCGGGCAAAAAATCATTCTCAAAAATAACTTTCAGGGCGGCATTATTTCTTTTTGTTACAGATACTATGGCAGCAATTTCTTTTTCAACATAGTCCCAGTCCTCACCTAAAACTTTGCCTATATTAACAACCATATCTATTTCATGGGCGCCATCCTTGCATGCTTCTTCTGTTTCAAAAACTTTTACATCAATTGTGCTGTTGCCCTGCGGAAAACCAATAACAGCGCATACCAACACACTCGAGCCTTTTAGCCATTCTAACGCTTCTTTAATAGCATAAGGTTTTATGCAAACCGTGGCTACGTTATATGCTTTAGCCAAAGCGCAGCCTTTTTGCAGGTCTTCATCTGTCATGGTAGGGTGCAGGAGGGAATGGTCTATCATTTTGGCAAGCTCAGTTACTTTATCCATAAATAGTTTTTGATTTAAACATTTTGGGAAGGTAAGGAGTTTCGGGAAAACACCATCATACGCTCAAATGACTTATTGACCAATGACTTAATGACTATTGACTTTTTTTATATCCCCAGCACTTCCTTCAATTTGCCATAACCGGCTTTACTTACCGGAAGGCGCGCACCCGTACTTAATAATACCAGGTGGCCATCTTTTTCGTAGGGGTCAATGCGTGTAATAAGCTGGGTGTTGACAATATAAGAGCGGTGAATGCGTACAAAATGCTGCTGCAGGATATCTTCAAAATGCTGCATAGTTTTCTTTTTAAGAAACGCCCCCTCCTGGGTATATATTTTTACATAATCGTCTGCAGCTTCCAGGTATTGAATATTTGGCACCGGTATTATTTTTATTTTTCCGCCATCCTTAAGCACTATCCGGCTCGCCTGCGCGGGGGAGCTGCTTACTGTTTCCAGCAAAGCCTGTGTTTGTTCGGGCGTACCCTTTTTCTGTTGTAAAAATCTTTGCAATGCTTTATCAAACCTTTCTTTACTAAATGGTTTAAGAAGATAATCCACGGCATGCGTTTCAAATGCTTTTATGGCGAACTCTTCAAAAGCGGTGGTAAAAATAACGGAAGGAGGGTTTTCAATAAGCTCCAGCATTTCAAACCCATTTATCTTGGGCATTTGTATATCAAGAAATATAAGGCCAGGCTGATGTTGCTGTATGGCTTTAACACCTTCAAACCCATCACTGCATTCCTGGGCAAGCTGCATATCGGGATAGGCAGCCAGGTATTCTTTTACCATGCTTCTTGCTAAAGGTTCATCATCTATTATTACTACTTTCATGCGTATTCTTTTTCAGTGATGGCATACTGTTCGTAATAAAACTTTTATCCGGGGTTTAAAAAATAGCCTCATGATAAAAGCTGCGGAACAGTAATAGTTGTTATAAAAAAATTATCTTCTGTTTTTGTTTGTAAAAGGCCGTGCCGTGCAAATAAAAGAAATAACCTTCTTTGTATAGATGCAAGGCCAAAGCCTGTCCCCTCCAGCGGCTGCGCTGTTTCGGGGTCAAAAGGGTTTTGCACGGTTACATTAAGCATGCCATTTATAGCTTTTGCCGATATGCATATACATACTTCGCCAACTGTATCGTACAATCCAAATTTAATCGCGTTCTCCACAACCGGCTGCAGCAATAATGACGGCAGTTTCATTTGTAATGCCTCATCATCGCACTGAATACTTGTTTGCAGGCGGTGGCCAAAACGTACTTTTTCTATTTCAAGGTATAATTCAAGATATTCAAGCTCTTCCTTCAGGGTGCTCCATTGCTGCTCATCCTTTCGCAATGTACCGCGTAAAAAATCTGACAGTTGTTGTATCATGTGCCTTGCCTTTTCCGGCTGGGTACCTGTGAGCGCGCTAATGGAGTTAAGGCTGTTAAATAAAAAATGCGGCTGCAACTGCTGCCTTAACTTGAATAATTCTGCTTCTTTTGCCATTTTTTCCGTAACATTTTTTCTTTCATTCATTAATTGCTGATCTTCCTGGGTATAGTAAAGCAGCCCCATTAATGCCATGCAGCCTACCAATAAAAAGGAAATGCCAAAACGAATGCCTATTGCATCTTCAAACACTTTCATATAATGCGCATCGCTGCCGAATAATAATTTAACGAGCACCCTGGATACAAACAGCGCTACAAAACTAAGGGCCACGCTTACAATCAACACATACCAGTATTTCTCCTTTTTTGGCAAATAGTAACGCATGTTGTTAATAATAAATATGCAGCTTGCACCCAGCAGCCCAAAATTAATAATGCCGTCAGCTATGGCTTCTGTATAAGTAATTCCCTGCTGGAGAAGTATTGTGGCCCTTATAATAGCGCATACCGACCACCATACAGCATTAATAAGTAATAATCTTTTTTTTGATGTCATAATATGCCGGGCAATTAGTTTAATCTTATTGATGCATGCATGCTGCTTTCAAACAAATGCGAAGCTCTCATCTGTACTAATTTAACATAAATATCGGCATCTTCTTCCTCTCTTATGCGTGAATACATTTCTGCACCATCGGCCAGGTCGCTCAGCGGGTGTATTTCGCTTACATCAACAAACCGCCATTGTACAGGCTTTTGTATATTATTCAAAAAATTATCTTCTTCACGCTCGCCAATAAGCCTTGCCTTTTGAAAAGCATGCAGGTCGTCGTCAGCCTTGATCAACCTCAACTGTTCATCAAATTGTGGTGTATGGTTACCATCCCCGCAGAGTATGCGGTAAACAATTTTTGCAAGGTACCATTTCATAGCGTTGTAATTTGGTTATTAATTAATTATTTTACCTGGTAATTTATTTGATATTATTTGCAAACTTCTTTCATCAGTCATTAACCTGCTTCTTCATTATTGCTGCATATTTTCTTTTATAAGCTAAACTCTTATTATTTCCACTCCTCCAAATATTGCCGTACCGTCAAGTATGATTGTTTTGCCCTCATCCACTTTGGTAACATTTAATATGCCTTTATCCTCAACACTGCCAAAAACGCTTGTCAGGTCATTCTTTATATTCCAGTTTGCGGGAATAATTATTTTTGCAACGCCAAAAATTACTGTTGCATCTACTAAGGCACTGTCTTTAATATCCGCTCCCCTTAAATCTACTTCTGCATTTCCAAGCAAACAGGTAACATCGCAGACGGTAAAATTTTCCGCTACAACGTTTTTCCTTGAACTGTCAAAAACAGAAGTGATATTGACAGATTCATGACTACCAAAAACCAGTTTCTTTTTTGGAGATTTAGTTCTGCTTCTCTTTATAAGCAGGAATATTATCCCTAACAAAATAATAGATGCCGGGCCTGCATAATTCCCTAATTTAAGGGAAGGAAATTGTACTTCCAGCAACAGGTAACTGCCCCAAAAAACTGGTATTAGCCAAAAAGCATTTTTAAACCGTTGATAAATTCCTAATAAAACCCCAAATGATATTATTAATACCGGGATGGTTACCAGCCATGTGGGTATGCCTGCAATTACTTTGTCGGTAATAATAAATAAACCTGCAACCACAAGAAACAGCCCGGGCCAAATATTCCTCACAGATGATGTATTGGTTTTATCCTCTTGCATTGTAATCACTTTTAAGCTTAAATTAAAAATTACGTATTTCAATACCTGCAAATACTGCAGTACCGGATAATACAAGCACCTTGGCGGGATCAAAATTGGTGGCAGCAACGGTTCTTTTATCTTCAACACTTCCAAACACTGCTGTAACTTCATTTTTTACGTCCCAGTTAGATGGCACTGTGAGTTTTAAGCCACCAAATACCATGGTTACATCCAGCACAACCCGCTTCTGTATGTCAGCCTGGGTAAAGTCAATCTCAGCGCCACCCATAAAACAGGTAATGTCGCCACCTGTAAAGTTTTTAGAAAGAATTACTTTTTTAGTACCTCCAAAAACATTGGTAGAATCAATAAACTCGCCATCATCTGTTTGTGTTGCAAAAGCTGCATTTTGGTCATGCCACTTATCTTTCCAGTCATTTTTCCATTTATTTTTCCATTCGCGTTTATCCCACCCGCTCCTTCTCCGGAAAATAAAGGCCGCACCAATAAGTATCAGCACTCCCGGCCATATTAATTCGTGTAAGTTGAGCTCACGAAATTGTTCATCAATTAAAAATGCACTGCCGATGATCACCAGTATCAGCCAGGTATTATTCCTGAAATTATGCTGAAGGCCTGTCAGCAAGCCAATACCTATAAGCAGCATAGGCCAGGTAAATACCCATGACGGCAAATAATGTTCGTGCATTGAATTGCCAATTCTATCAACAAGTAATAAACCGCCCACTATAATTAAGAAAATACCTGTCCATTCCTTGTGACGTCGTGGCTTTTCTATATTATTCTGTTCCATGTTATGTGTTGTTTGTGTATTTTAATTTGATATAACAAATGTATAGGCCATTTATAAACGGGAGAATAGCTGATAGGCGATAAAGCAGGCAATGGGCGGTAAGCGGGGGGTAGGCGTAGGTGAACCTGACCAGGATCTTACTGATTTTTCTGATTAACCTTGGTTAGACCAACTGTAATTTTAATTTATTGCGGAATTAATCAGAAGTATAAAATAAACCATATATAAAAAAGAAACCCTGATGCGTTAACATCAGGGCAATCAGAAGAATCAGGCCAAAATCGTGGTCAAAAACTCCTGATGCGTTAACACCAGGGCAGTCAGAAAAATCAGGCCAAAATCGTGGTCAAAAACTCCTGATGCATTAACATCAGGGCAATCAGAAAAATCAGGCCAAAATCGTGGTCAAAAACTCCTGATGCGTTAACATCAGGGCAATCAGAAAAATCAGGCCAAAATCGTGGTCAAAAACTCCTGATGCGTTAACACCAGGGCAATCAGAAAAATCAGGCCAAAATCGTGGTCAAAAACTCCTGATGCATTAACATCAGGGCAATCAGAAAAATCAGGCCAAAATCGTGGTCAGACACTCACATTAAAATCCCTCAAAGCATCATTCAGGCTTGTTTTGCGGTCGGTACTTGCTTTTCTCTTTCCGATGATAAGTGCGCAGCTAACTCCAAACGAGCCCGCGGGAAAGCTTTTGTTATAAGTACCCGGAATCACCACGCTTCCAGCAGGCACCCTGCCTTTATATTCAACCGGCTCAGGGCCGCTAACATCTATAATTTTGGTTGATTGGGTTAATACCACATTGGCGCCTAACACGGCTTCTTTCTCTAAAATAACGCCCTCTACCACAATACAACGGCTGCCAATAAAACAACCGTCTTCCACAATCACCGGTGAAGCCTGTAAAGGCTCAAGAACGCCGCCAATACCTACACCACCGCTTAAATGTACCCCCTTGCCAATTTGCGCACAACTGCCAACGGTTGCCCAGGTATCAACCATGGTGCCCTCGTCAACATAGGCGCCTATATTTACATAACTTGGCATAAGCACTACATTGCGGGCTATATAAGCCCCGTACCGCGCAACTGCATGAGGAACAGCACGTACGCCCAACGCTGCATAATTGCTTTTAAGCAACATTTTATCATAAAATTCGAAAGGAGGGAGGTTCCAGGTTTGCATTTGCTGAATACCGAAATACAATAATATAGCTTGCTTTACCCACTCATTCACCACCCAGCCTTCAGCGGTTGGGGATGCAGTTCTTAAACGCCCTTTGTCCACCTCTTCTATCACTTCCTTTACTGCCGTTGTGTACTTACTGTCTTTTAAAAGCTCCCTGTTGTTCCAGGCTTCATTAATAAGTTGCTGCCATTCCATTACTAAAAAATTTTTGCAAACATAAACAATTGGAAGAATGCATTCTTAAAGGAAATTCAGGGGTTTAAGTAATTCTTCTTTTCCTCTACCAGGCGCATCGCCCGGTTAAAAAAGGTTTGCTTCTTCATTTGTTCTTCTACCTCTTCAATTGCCTTCATAAGATTGTTGGTTGTATTCGTCAGTTCGGTAATGGTTGCAGTTATTAATTCCCAAACAGGCTTCATTTGCTCAACAAGTAAATTACCTTTTGCTGATAATTGTATCAGGCGCTTTCTATCGTCTGTTTTATCCTTTTTCGATCTTACTAATTTTTGCTTCTCTAATTCTTTTAACAGGCTAATGGTAGAAGGGTGCGAATATCCTATTTCCGCCGCTATCTCTACAACGCTTAATACTCCTTTTATGTGCAGCGTATATACCACCGGAAACCATTTTGGCTCAAATTCAATACCATGGGCTTTATATATCATTTGCGCGTCTTTGCGCATTTGTTCGCTCAGGCGTTGCATCCTGGTCGAAATAGCTAATATGCCTGATTGGTCTATAATATTCATTTGTGGTAGTCTTATAGAGCTTTTCAAATGTAAATGATAAAAAACATTGTCGGCCGGCATCAATGGAAAATAAGCAGGCAATTCATTTTTACTTATCCTTATAAACCCATTGCGCTCATAAAAACGGTGTGCTGCCTTCATTGAATCAACTGAGCCGAGGTAAATATCAGTAATGCCGGCCTCCCTGGCGTAAAGTGTAAGCGTGTCAATTAATCTTTGGGCAATACCCGCCTCTTTTCCCCTAAATTCCTTCATAACAAACATTTTTCTTATTGCTCCTGTGTTATGACCGAGTGATATAAGCCCAATAGTTCCGTTTATTTGCGTGCCATCTTCAGCCACCCAAAAACAACCGCCTGTTTTGTGATAATTTGTTTCAATATCCAAAAGGTCAGGCTGGTTTTCCAGCGCAACGGGTACATTGAACTCAATTTGCTGGATAGGCAGGATAAGCTCGATAATTTGACGGCAATCCCGGTTTGCGGCCCTCCTGATGGGGGTTGTAGAAAGCATAGCCATTTAATTTATGTATAAAGGTACGTAGTTGACTACGTATGTAATGATTTTTTATTCTGCCCATGACGGAAAATTAAAAATGGCTTTAAAAAGGCAGGAAAGAGGCGGAAAGTTGCCGGGTAGCCGGAAAAGTTTTATATTTGAACAAACAGTTTACGCGCACATGAGAAACAAAGCCGGTGGAACATTACTGCCGGCTTTTGCTTTATTTTACACCCGATGCCGTTTAGCCGTAAAAATTTCCTTTATCTGTTTGCCGCCTTAATTGCAGGTTGGGCCATATATTGCTATAACCCCTTTCAGCTCTATTTTCAAAATGACGACTTTACGCATATCCTGTTAAGCAAAAAGGGTGTTTTATTCCAGCGAAATTCCTTCAGGCCTGTTTGCGACCTTTCTATAATGCTCGATTATTATTTATGGGGTAAAAATGCAACCGGCTACCATATAACCAATATTATTTTGCATTGTATTTGCACAGGTCTTGTTTTTGTTTTTGCCAAAGAGATCATATCGCTTTATTATCCTGGTTGCAATAAATATGTTCTGGCAATGTTAACCGGCGCTTTATTTTTTCTATACCCCTTACATAGTGAAGCTGTTTTTTGGATCCTTGGCAGGTCAGCTATTTTAGGCGCCATTTTTTCTCTTTTATTTCTGATAGCATTTCTAAAAGAGGACAAAAGCGCTTTTGGCACGGCATTATGTTATGTATTTTATGTGCTTGCATTGCTGGCGTACGAATCAAGCTGGGTTTTACCCCTGGTGGCTGTAGTATTGATGACGCACGGCGATAAAACAAAAACCGCTAAAGTAAGATCCATCATTGGGCACTCTATTGCTTTAGGCTTAATCTTTTTAATTTATTTATTCTTCAGGTGGAAAACAAATAATGAAATACTTGGTGTGTACGAGGGGGCTAATTTTATTCATTTTAATGCTGGTATTCTTTTGCAAAACTTCTTAAGATTGTTTGCAAGGAGCTTCGCCTCATACCGGCAAACCAACTTCATTTTAATATTGGCTTTTATATTATTATCTGCGGGTATATTTTATTTTTTCGCCAAACAAATAAAACAACATTTAACAAGAACGGGCTATATATTCATTTGCTTTTTAATTTCATTACTGCCCTATTTATCTCTTGGTATTGATACCAACGGAACGGAGGGTGAGCGGTTTCTATACTTGCCCTCCGTATTTGTATGTTTATTTATTAGTGTGGTAATACTTCAGATTCAAAAAAGATACGCCAGGTTTGTTTTTGGCAGTTTATTTATTATTGTTTATGCTATACAATTGGGTATAAATGCAACCAATTACCGATTTGCAGGCAGCGTTGTAAAACAGACTTTTGCTGAAATAGCCAAATCACCCGATAATAAAAATATTATTATCTATGGGCTGCCGAAAAGCCAGCATGGGGCGCTTATATTAACACATGGCCTGGAGGATGGATGGGAATTTTTTCAATTAAATAAAAAGGCTGTTTCAATAAAAGTTGCCTCGCAAAGAAGCGAATTAAGCCCCTTGCAAACGAATTATAATACTATTTATATGCCCGGGAATATAGATTCTGTGATCAGGTACAACTTTACTGATTCGGCTTTATTGATCTATAAATAATCGTATCGTTAATAATTATACTAATGCCAATTAAAAAAGTAAGCATGCTTATAAGGATGAATACTGCCAGCCACTTGTCTTCATAATAAAAATGTATTGTATTCATTCCTCTATTCACCTTTATAGAAATAAATGTTCCATATGCGCTGTTAATGGGCGTTTTATTTCCATTTATTTCTGCATTCCAAAACTTATAATTATTCTGCAACAACACCAGCGTATCATCATTTGACGTATTAACCGTTAATTCAATGTTTCGGGGGCTAAAACTTTGTACAATGATGTCAGGCTTTATCAGGCCTGTATCGGCATTTTTTGTAAACAGGTATGGCTTTTTTGAAATTTCTGCCACATATTCCTCGTCCAAAAAATAATTATTGGTAGAACTAAACCACGATGGATAACCGGTTAGCTTTTTTAATCCAACCTGTTTGTTGTAAAAACTGATATCACCAACCAGCCCGGTGGTTTTAACGTCTAATGTATCTAACTCACCTACGGGAGTAAAAGACGGTATAGGAATTCCCCTGGGAGAGGTGTTATAGACTGCCTGTATATCTTTTAAAGTTACCTGCCCAACCCCGGTATAAGGCAGATAAAGCAGGCAGTTTACTATTAAATCGGCAATTATTATAAGCAAAAACAGGTTAAGGTTATTTTTTTTTAGTGCATACAAGCTAAACACTGTTACAAAAGTTGCTATTAATATACTCACCATTAAAAACCATGAAAACGGCCCTGCATAAAACAATTTTATTTTTTGTACCCAGGTTGTATTGTTGCGAAGAAGATCAATTATTTCACTAAAAGAAAAGTATTTGCCTATAGTCAGTATTACAACAAGGCAGATACAAACGCCCAACAATACCCGCAGGATAAGTTTTAAAGTGTTTTTGAAAGGTATGTCCCCCGTTTTTAATTGTTGTAACCCAAAACCAACGCAGACAGCGAGGCTTAGAATGGCAAATACCCGAAATTCCCCATTATATCTTATATAATCAAGCAAAGGCAGCCTGTTATAAATAAATGCCTTAACCGGCCCTCCCAAGCTCAACAGAAGCATAAACAAGGCACATAAAAAAAATATCCTTACATATTGTTGCTTGCTCTTTAAGGCAATAAGCGCACAAATAAAACCGGCTATGCTAAAAAAACCGTTTCGCATGGTAGCATCGGTATTAAATATATTTTTTGTTGAGACTGTGCAGAAAGGAAAAAGAAATGAAATATAAGATGCAGGCGTAAATCCCGCATCGGTATATAATTCCTGTTGCGCTGGTGCGTTTCTTCCATATACAGGGAAAATAGTAAGATAGCTATAAATAGCGGGCAGGTACAAAATGAGTGAACATATCACCCCTGCGCCCGTAAAAAAAAGAATTTTTTTATAATTATGCCTGTACGGCTTGTTAAATGCGAATATCAGCAATAACAGTACCGCAAGAAAATAAATGAGCACGATTGGCATTGCGGGATGCCCGCCTGCAAAAACAAAATAACAGGCAATGGCGAATAAGAAACTATTCTTAAAATTTGGCAGGTCAATTAGTTTCAGAAAGGTGTGTATTACCAGGGGCAGGAAGGCCGCCGCCGTTAAAAAATTAATATACTGCAGGCAGCCTGCGTAAAAACCACTGCACATATACATGGCAGCTACTACGACGCTTATTTTTTCATCAAACCGGAAGAATTTGCCCAGCCTGAACATGAAAACGCCGCCGAGGTAAATGTATAGCAGCACTTCAAGGGTAAGTGTATAGGCATTATAGCCGATGCCTGCAAAAAGCCACGTTATAGGGTTATAAAATGCAAACCCCATGTCGGCATACACAGGAAAACCATAATTCATATAGGGGTTCCAAAGCGGTAAACGCCCGCTCCGGATGGCTTCTGTAAAAAAGAACTTATTTGGAAAATTAACGCTGAAAGCGTCATTCTTCATGCCAAAATAAAAGCTTGACACCGGCAGGTATGCAATTACCATTATTAATAACAGTATTGCATAGGGTTTCAGCTTTTTTAGTTGAATATGCATCAGTTGGTAGATCAGAATTTTTGTAACTGAACTATGCGGTTAATATATTTCCCCACCAGGTCAAATTCAATATTAACAATAGAACCTGCTTTTACATGTTTAATACTCGTGTGTTCGTACGTATAGGGTATAATGGCTACGGAAAATTCGTTCTCAGCAACATTAAAAACTGTAAGGCTTGTTCCGTTAAGCGCGATGGAGCCTTTTTCAATAACAAGGGTGGCAAACTTTTCAGCAAATTTAAATCGGTACTCCCAACTGCCATCAAGCCGCTCTGCTTTGGTGCAAATAGCGGTATCATCCACATGCCCCTGTACTATATGGCCATCCAGCCTGGCGTTCATCATCATACATCTCTCCAAATTAACTTCATTGCCTGGTTTCCAACTGCCTATATTTGATTTCTCAAGTGTTTCTTCAATAGCTGTTACCCTGTGCCGTCCGTTCTCAATATCTTCTACCGTAAGGCAAACGCCGTCGTGGCTTAAGCTTTGGTCAACCTTTAATTCGCCTGCAAGGGGGGAACTTATCCAGAAAGTGGTATTTGTGCCGCTTTTTGTAATGGCTTCTACTTTTCCAGTGCTTTCAATAATACCGGTAAACATGCCTGCAATTTATGGCATTTTGTAAGTATTTATTATTGCATAGTCTTTTATGTTTGGCAATTTGCAAATAATGCTTATTTTTGCGCCTCAAAATGCCTTAAAAGGGGGTATATACATTATGCTTATAATAGATTCAAAAGATTGCGAAAACATAGACAAAGCGCTTAAAAAGTACAAAAAGAAGTTTGAAAAAAGTAAAGTGCTGTTACAACTCAGGGAGCGTCAAAGCTACACAAAGCCTTCAGTTAAACGCCGTGGCGAGGTTTTAAAAGCCGTTTACAAGCAGCAGGTTGCCAGCGGTAAGATTGAAATTAAATAAGTAATTATTTATTTATAAGTAGTAGCCATAAGGTTTAACTTTATGGCTACTTTTTTATGCTCGATACTCATTATCCGCAAATACAGGCCTTTTTAAACTATCTGCGTTTTGAAAAACGCTATTCGCCGCATACGCTTATTTCGTACGAGAATGACCTGCAACAGTTCTTTACTTTTCTAATAAGCCAGTTTGAGGCCCCGGCAATAGATAAAATTACCGCCCCCCTGGTACGAAGCTGGCTTGCTGAACTAAAGGGCGATGACCTTACCGGAAAAAGCATAAACCGGAAAATATCTTCCCTCAAGTCTTTTTTTAAATTTATGATAAAGCAGGGTATTATTAAACAAACACCTATGGCCACAATTGTAAGCCCCAAAATAAGCAAAAGGTTGCCTGCTTTTGTGGCTGATAAGGATATTGAAACATTATTTAAGTATGTTACGTTTGAAGATAACTGGAAGGGAAGGACTGAAAGGCTTGTATTACAACTGCTTTATAATACCGGTATGCGGTTAAGTGAGCTGGTAAATCTTAGAGAAGATCAAATAGACTCATCTTACTCGCAGGTTAAAGTATTGGGTAAAGGCAATAAAGAGCGCATTATACCCTTAGCTAAAGATCTGCTGGGTGAGTTGCAAAAATACATAGCCGAAAAGCCTGTAAGGCTGCCTGCCGTTGAAAATGTTTTTGTAAATGAAAAAGGTAAACCATTGTATGCCAGGTACATATATAACCTTGTAACCAAAAACCTTGCAGCAGTAACCACCATTGATAAAAAAGGCCCGCATGTGCTAAGGCATACGTTTGCCACCCATTTAAGCAATAACGGAGCCGACCTGAATGCCATTAAAGAACTACTGGGCCATGCCAGCCTTGCCGCCACCCAGGTTTATACTCACAACACCATTGAAAAGTTGAAAGACGTATATAAAAAGGCCCACCCAAAAGCATAGCTTACAACCATAGATTTTATTGTTAAAAAGTACAATAAAAAATTGATTTTTTCAATTCAATAGGCTAACTTCATAGTCCCGCACAAACTAAAGAGGATGGCCAAAAATTTACTTCTCGCAGTTCTTCTATTTTTTAACCTTCAAAAAGTGATTTTGTATGAACGTAAACATTCAGACTGTGCATTTTGACGCAGACATGAAGTTAGTGGACTATGTAAACCGGAAGCTTCTTAAAATTAACACTTTTCACGACCGTATTATTAAAGTTGATGTTTTTTTAAAGCTGGATAATGTAGTTCATAACATTAAGGACAAGATAGCAGAGATAAGGGTTGACGTACCACGACACAGTTTTTTCGTAAAAGTTTCCTCCAAATCGTTCGAAGAATCTTTTGATTGCGCATTAGAATCGCTCGTAAACCAAATTAAACGAAAAAAGCAAAAATTAGCAGCATAAAAAATTTCAATAAGCCACACAATTATGTGGCTTTTTTTTTGTTTATATGCAAGGATGAAAAAGTTGCCATTTATACTATTAGCCGTATTGTTATTGGCCTGTAATAACGAAAGTGTGATAAAGTTGAAGGCAGGCATTTTTGAAAGAAAAACATTGCCCGGCAAAAAACTTTTATTGAGTTATGAATATAAAAATGGAAATAAACTGGTAAAGGATAGCTGTATTGTTGACAATGCAGTAATTCCGCGCGATACGATAAATGTGGAGATAACAGGAACTAACCCGGTTAAAACGAAACCATTTTTACCATGATCCTCAAAATATATTTTTCCCACTTTTTTTATAGAAAGTCTCTTTCCCACTCCATTTGCCGGGGATATTATTAACATTTGTTGAGAATTGATTCAAAAATTTCAATTCAAAATTTTGCCGAATTAAGTTTTCGCTTACCTTTGCAATCCCTAAAAAGGGGGGTAGCCCTTTATTGTGTGTTACTTTGGTAAAGGTACCTGTTAACACGGGCAGAAGTTCATTGAAAAAACAAACCAGGTGGTAAGCAAGTGATAAACTAAGCGAAGTAAATTAAAATGCCCACTTTAGCTCGGTTGGTAGAGTCCCGCAGATCGCGGGATAATCAGTAGGTCGTTGGCGCGGGATCATTGAAAAAGCAAAGCAGGTTGTAGTAAGCGATAGCTAAGTGCAATAAATTAATAAGCCACTTTAGCTCAGTTGGTAGAGCAACTGATTTGTAATCAGTAGGTCGTTGGTTCGACTCCGACAAGTGGCTCAAAAGTGAATTAAGAGGAAAAATAAAAGCAAGGCATTCTGCAAATGTTATATTTGCCTCCTTTTTCCACGGATAGCAATAAGTGATTAGCTGGGTAGATGGCCGAGTGGCTAAAGGCGACAGACTGTAAATCTGTTCTCTCACGAGTACGGAGGTTCGAATCCTTCTCTACCCACAGTTCTTTGTTAATTTCTGATTTTGAGATACAGAGATTTATTGATTTAGCCGAAAACTTGCTAAGTTTTAAAAATCTCAAAATCAGCAATTGATTTGCGGGAGTAGCTCATTTGGCAGAGTGATACCCTGAAACTTCGGGGTTCCAAGCTATACGCGCTAAGTTCTTTGATTACTGATTTTGGCATTTCTGATTTTGCGATGTAGAGATTTTATGGTTTATGTGAAATCTCAATATCCCAAAATCTCAAAATCAGCAATTGTACTGCGGGAGTAGCTCATTTGGTAGAGCGATAGCCTTCCAAGCTATAGGTAGCGAGTTCGAGCCTCGTCTCCCGCTCCTTGGGGGTCATTAGGTCAATGGTCATTAGGTCATTTAGTGATGACTAATTGAAAATGGCTCAATGACTTACTGACTCAATGACTTTTTAAGGCTTTGGGTGATCAAGTCAATACGTCATTAGGAGGTCATTTTAAAGATGGCTAATTGGAAAATGACTCAATGACTTACTGACTCAATGACTTTTAAAGGCCATTGTAGCTCAGTGGTAGAGCATCCCGATGTAATCGGGAAGGTCGTGAGTTCTTTAAAGCGATGATACTTGCCATTGTAGCTCAGTGGTAGAGCACTTCCTTGGTAAGGAAGAGGTCGTGAGTTCGATTCTCATCAACGGCTCTGGGAGTAAAGTGAAAAGGAACTTATGAAAGTACGTTCCCGGATTTGAAGAGATTGATCAACAGATAATAAAAAACTGAAGTGTGCAACGCCCGCCTGAACGGACGGGCAGGCAACAGGCGATAAAAAAGTTACTATTGCTTGGTACACATAGATTTAAAATTTTAAAAACACAACTTAAAAACCGATAAGATGGCTAAAGAAGTCTTTCAGAGGGATAAACCTCACGTAAACGTTGGTACTATTGGTCACGTAGATCATGGTAAAACAACTTTGACTGCTGCTATTACCTACATTCTTTCAAAGAAAGGCTTAGCGACAGCTAAAAAATATGATGAAATTGACGGCGCACCTGAAGAAAAAGAACGTGGTATTACCATAAATACTGCTCACGTTGAATATCAAACTGCTAAGCGTCACTACGCTCACGTTGACTGCCCGGGCCACGCGGATTATGTTAAAAACATGATCACGGGTGCTGCGCAGATGGATGGCGCCATTTTAGTGGTTGCTGCTACTGACGGCCCTATGCCACAAACAAGGGAACACATTCTGCTTGCACGCCAGGTAGGTGTACCCCGTATGGTTGTGTTTATGAACAAGGTTGATCTTGTTGATGATCCTGAGCTGCTTGAGCTGGTGGAAATGGAAATTCGTGAGTTATTAACTAAAAATGGTTTTGATGGCGATAATACACCTATCATCCAGGGTTCTGCTACCGGCGCATTGGCTGGTGACGAAAAATGGGTGGGTGCAATTGACCAATTGATGGATGCTGTTGACAGCTACATTCCGCTGCCTCCGCGCCCGGTTGATCTTCCATTCCTGATGAGTGTTGAAGACGTATTCTCTATCACAGGCCGTGGTACTGTTGCTACAGGCCGTATTGAGCGCGGTGTAATTAAAGTGGGCGAGTCAGTTGAACTGGTTGGTTTAATTCCTGAGCCGCTTAACTCTACCGTTACAGGCGTTGAAATGTTTAAGAAGTTACTGGATCGCGGTGAAGCCGGCGATAATGCAGGCTTATTGTTACGTGGTATTGAAAAGAAAGATATACGCCGTGGCATGGTAATTTGCGCTCCTAAAAGCATTACACCGCACACTGAATTCAAAGGCGAAGTTTACGTACTTAGCAAAGAAGAAGGTGGCCGCCATACTCCGTTCTTTAACAAATACCGTCCGCAGTTCTATTTCCGCACAACTGACGTAACAGGTGAAGTTAAATTACCTGAAGGTACTGAAATGGTTATGCCTGGTGACAATGTTGGATTAAGCGTAACATTGATAGCCCCCATAGCTATGGAAAAAGGTTTGAAATTCGCTATTCGTGAAGGTGGTCGTACAGTAGGTGCCGGACAGGTTACTGAAGTGATAAAATAACCTTCATCCCATAAAGGGGTGTGAGTAAAATCTTATATTTGCAAAGTACCTGGACTGCAAGGTTCGGGTACTTTGTTTCTAATACAAGTTCTTATTTTAACAATACGGGCCTAGTTCAATGGCAGAATAGCGGTCTCCAAAACCGTTGATAGAGGTTCGAATCCTCTGGCCCGTGCAGTATAAATTTTCAAATTTTCACAATGAACAAGGTATCAACTTATGTTAAAGATTCGTACCATGAGTTACTCGAAAAAGTAACCTGGCCCACATGGTCGCAACTGCAGCAATCAACCGTAATTGTGCTGATAGCTACGCTTGTTATCATGGCTTGTATATGGACAATGGATACTGCCAGCAGTATGGTATTGAAGTTTATTTATTCATTTTTTAAGTAATTATAAGCCATGGAAGATACATTGGTGCAGCAAAAAGAGAGCAAATGGTATGTGCTGCGTGTGGTTAGCGGCAAAGAAAGGAAGGTAAAAGAATACTTAGATAAAGATATAGCACGCAGCGGCTGGACGGAAGTTGTAACGCAGGTGTTTTTGCCTATGGAAAAAGTGTATAAAGTGCAGAACGGCAAAAAGGTGATGCGCGAAAAAAACTATTATCCGGGATATGTTATGCTGGAAGTAGCGGATGGCAAACTTACAGATGATATTATACAGCATATAAGCAATGTTAGCAATGTGATGCATTTTCTTACCGATGGTAAGGGGTCAAAAGGCAATATTATTTCCCTGCGCAAGGCTGAGGTGAATAAGATGCTTGGAAAGGTTGATGAGATGAATGACCAGGGCGTTACCATGAGCGAGCCATTTATTATTGGTGAAACCATAAAAATAATTGAAGGGCCCTTCAACGACTTTAATGGTGTGATTGAGGAAGTTAATGACGAGAAGAAGAAATTGAAAGTTACCGTTAAGATATTTGGAAGAAGCACACCTGTTGAGCTGAATTACATGCAGGTTGAGAAGCTTGGATAAAAAAAGTCCGAACGCATAATATTTAAACCTGCAAATTTTTGCAGGTTTTTTTTATTTAATTTTGTTATACGTATAACTTTTTTATCTTTGTCGTATAAATGCAAATGTATGGACAGTAAAGTAACCTTAAGTTTTAATAAACACACCATTGAAGCAACAAAGAGGTTCGCTGAAGAAAAGGGTATTAGCCTTTCAAGGTTAACTGAATTTCTATACCGGCAGGTTATAATGAAACCTTACGATACACTTGAAGATATGCCTGTTTCCGATTGGGTAAATATGGTTTCCGAGGGCGAGGTTGAATATAAAACATCTTCACCGGGGCGTAAAAAACTAAAAACCGAATACTTTAAATCAAAAAAATGAGAATATTTGTTGATGCGAATATTCTTGTTTCTGTTTTAAATAAAGAATACCCGCTTTTTTCTTTTTCTGCCCGTGTTTTAAGCCTTGCCGGTAAACAGGGTATTCACATATACACTTCTCCGGTTTGCCTTGCCATAGCCTTTTATTTTGCCGAAAAAAAGAGCGGCGCAATATTAGCCAAAAAAAAGATCGGCCTGCTGACTGAAAAGATTCAGGTAGCAGTGCATTCAAAAGAAGACATTGCCTTAATAGCTGCTAATAACAAAATTGAAGATTTTGAGGATGGCCTGGAATATTATGCTGCCCTGCATGAAAAATGCCATTGTATAATAACGGATGACACCGATGATTTTTATTTCTCAGAAATACCTGTATATAAACCAGAATATTTTCTGCTAAACCATGTTTGGAAAAACTGATATATAGCGGCTGGGTCTATACAAAGCTTAATATTGCCCAGCGTTTTAACAATTGTAGACCGCTTTTACTTTATATAACCCCTTCCATAATCTATCGGTCTTTTCAAGCAAAAAATTGGTTGGATATTCAGTTTGCAGCATTGTTCCTATTTGTATAAAACAGGTTTCGCCTTCATAAAACATCGGGGTATTGCCATTATTTGGCGCAACAATATTGTAACTTTGCGATTTGGTTTTAATATGTGTAAGGCTGCCGGAATTGGAATATACCGGCGTGGCTAAGCAGAATTTCACCATAGTTTCAATATCGGTTAAAGATGTTTCTTCGTTGGTAAAATCGTTGTTTTCTGCATACGAGTAATAAAAATTCCTCTGTATATAATCGCTGTTTTTATTTATTAAGTCAATTATATTTTTCGCTTCGTAACTAACCTGGTGTTTTAAAGTGTTTATAACACTTCGTTGTCCAGAATTTTTTGTGTATTCAATTTTATATTGTTCTAAAAAAAAGCCGCGTTATTAATAAAACAGAACATATCATAGCTGTTTTGCACAATATACCGCGGCAATGCAGCTCGAAGAAGATTAGCCGGGTTATAAAGCCGTTTTCGGGGCACAGTTTCATGATTAATAAAAACGGGTATTGAATAATTATTTTTGAAACCTTTATAATGCCGGTTTAATATAGTTTGGCCCATATCTTTTTCGACCTGTCCATTATACAATGGTATAATACACCCGTTATATTTAACGCCAAGTACATACCAACCGCCGTTTTTAATTTTTTGCAAATCTTCTTTTGAATAAGGTTGCCATTCGTTAAATTGTATTGTTGCCATAGAATGAAGGTTTGTTAAAAACAATAAGGGCGCAAAGTTATTATTGTTTTTCAAAACTCAAAATATGGCGGGAAGGCATTAGCCATAAATAAATTACATATAGCAAGTAAATAATATGTTTTTTGCAACACTGGGAACGACTTTAGTTATTCCACCCATGCCAGAGTAAAGCCTTTGTTCTTTACATAATTTCTCCATTTCTCTATTACATTGGCCATATCATCCGGTAGCGGCGATTCAAAGAAAACGTCCTCGCCGGTGCGCGGGTGTTTAAAACCAAGTGTTTTGGCGTGCAGGGCGCAGCGGGGGCAAATAGTAAAGCAGTTATCAACAAACTGCTTGTATTTGGTGTAAATGGTGCCTTTTAATATCCTGTCGCCGCCATATTCCCAATCGTTGAACAAAGTATGCCCTATATGTTTCATGTGCACCCTTATCTGGTGGGTGCGGCCCGTTTCCAACTCACACTCAACTAAGGTTACATAATTAAAGCGTTCAATTACTGTGTAGTGGGTAATGGCATGTTTGCCGGTTTCCCCTTCCGGGTAAGCGTCAAACATCTTTCGGTGCCGTTCGTGCCGCGCAATATGCGCTTCAATCGTGCCTTCATCATTTTCCATATCCCCCCAAACCAAAGCGGTATATTTTCTGGATACAGTATGATTAAAAAATTGCTTCGCAAGGCTGGCAGCGGCCATACCGGTTTTGGCTACCACTAATAAACCGGTGGTGTTTTTATCAATACGGTGCACAAGCCCGAAGCGGGGTAGTTTTTCTTCATCAATATCCGGGTTCTGCTGCAGCAAATGGTATGCAATGCCATTAAGCAAGGTGCCGGTATGATTACCCACACCTGGGTGTACCACCATGTTGGCAGGCTTATTTAAAACCAAAATATCTTCATCTTCAAAAACAATATTAAGCGGAATAGGCTCGGGTTTGGTTTCGTTATGCTCAGGGTTAACTAAGCTCATCAGCAATATCTCGTCGCCGGCCTTTACTTTGTAATTACTTTTTACAGGTTTACCGTTCACGGTTAAAAAACCTTCGTCAATACCCTTTTGTATTTTATTCCTGCTAATATTTTCAGTGCGTATTTGTATCCATTTATCAATACGCATAGGCTCCTGCCCGCGGTCAACGGTAAATGATCTTCGTTCGTAAATTTCTTCGGGGGTTTCTTCCTGCAATATTTCCAGGTCTTCAGACATTGTGCGAAAATACAAAAAGTTATCCCCCCGCCCTAAAGGGAGCTATGGATGCCGGAAGTAACGGTCAACCTTTTTAAATTATTCACGCTTAACAACTGGAAACTGAAAACTAAAAACTGTAAACTTCTTCTAAAAGGGTATTCCCAAATTAATATAAGGTATTACCTGTTTTGCCTGGTTGCAGTACATAGCGCTTATTTCCAGCGGCCCTAATATAAACTTATAGCCAAGTGTTATACTGGCGCCGCTTAAAAAATAGGGGTTGCCGGGGCTGTTATCGCTGCCGATAAAATTGTAATAAAGGGCATTTACTCTGCCAATTAAAAACAGGTTGCTGTACATTTCATAACGCAGGCCCAGGGCAAAGGTGGCAACGCTGCTGCTGTGTTCTGTAGCTTCGTTTAAACCGGCAAAAGTTATTTGGTTGAGGAATGTGTAATTTAATCCGCCTATAAAATAATCATTCAAAATATTCACCCGCTGGTTAAAATTAATACCCGCTTGCTCTTGTGTGAATAAAGTATATTTTTTAGTTAAGGAAACATAGCGCTCTATATTAAGCCGGGTGCGTATAAAATTGCTGAAATTAAAACCAAGCGAATCCAGATTGGTGATTGGTTGGCCATCCTGAAGATATTTAAGCTTAGGATCCTGGTCGTACACATAACCTGCTTCAAGATCCACCTTTGTACCATTTTTAGGGTAAATATTATTGCTTAATGTATTAAGCTTTATAAAAACATAAGAATTAACTAAGCTGTTACTTCCCCTTAACTCAAACTTCGATGTTATTTCCGGTTTATAATAAAAGGCTTCAAAGCGGGTTCCAATGCCCATGGAATATTTTGATTTAAGCGCCCATTGCGCATGCAGGTCGCCAAGAAAATAGCCCTGTTGGTAAAGGCCGTCCTTTACAAAATTATTGTAGCTGTTGAAGTTTATATATTCTGCCTGTGTTGAGGCAGCTACAGAAACCGTTTTATATTTTCCTATAAACTGCAGGTGCTCTGCTTTAATGCGCATGTTTTCTCCCACGTTTATGGTAACCATGCTTCTTGAATAAGGTGTAAAAAAATTACGCGCGGTAAGGTTGCCTACCAGGCTTATGCCCATAAAAGAATTATAATTTATACCCAGCTTGGCAAACGTCAGTGGGTTTTCTTCTACATCAAAAATAATTTTGCAGGTGCCATCGGGTAAGGTTTCCAGGGAATACACGATCTTTTGATAATACCTTGTACCAAAAGCCCTGCGTATATCTGCCGAAAGCGAAGATGCAGTGTACCATTGATTGTTTTGAAACAATATACGGTTAAGAAAAAACTGTTCACTTGTTCGTACAAGCCCTTTAATTGCATAAGCAGTTATTTTAACAGAATCAATATTTGGCAACAGGTTCTTTTTAATGGCAGAAGTTCCATAAATAGCATTTAGCGAATCGTTTAAATGTTTCAGGGTTGCATAAACTGAATCACCCTTTTTAATCCCCTCATTTATTATCTCGTCTGAAGAAGAAAAGCTTGCCATATTGTAATCAGCAAGGTCGTGGTGTATGTATATGTTGCATAATTTTTTTTGCGCTTGAAAATCGGCGTCATTCCTGAAAAACGCTACCTGCATCAACACCTGGAAAACATTGTTTATCTTTTCTTTAGCCAGTAAGCCCCCTGCTACATTGCTGCCTATAATAAAATTTGCGCCCATGGCCTTAACATCACTCACCGGAAAATTGCGCACCACGCCACCATCAATAAATTTTCGCCCATTGTAGTCCACAGGGGTAAAAACAGACGGAATAGCCATGCTTGCACGTACGGCAGATACTATCTCACCGCTATCCAATACAACAGCTTCGCCGGTAGCTACATCGGTAGCAATGCAGTTAAACGGCCGTGGCAGCTTTGAAAAATTTTTAATATTATGAACAGGAAAAAAAAACTCGCTGAATTTAAGCCAAAGCTCTTCTGATTCAAGCACACCGCCGGGCAAAAGAAACCGCCGGTTTAACCAGGGCAATTCAATAGCGTATTTGTCATATTCATCTTTTTCTTCCAAAATAAGGGAGCGTAATGAGGCAGAATTTGTAAACAAAAGATCCCAGTCTGTGGTTGAAACAATTTTTTCAATGCTGTCTGCAGAATAGCCGCAGGCATATAAGGCCCCAATTATACTGCCCATACTGGTGCCCGTAATATAATTAACCTGCAGGCCCGCTGAATCTATTGCCTTTAAGATACCGATATGTGCAAGGCCTTTGGCACCGCCGCCGCTTAAAACAAGTCCTATTTTTGGACGGGTTTGGGTGCGTGCATTGATGGAGAATAAGAAGAGGATGCAGCAGGCTAAAAGGTATTTCATGTTCAACAAATCAATTCAAGTTAGCGGTAAATTACTGAACGAAGCTCAAAATGGTTTTGTAATATTGTTAAATGCATCAAACGCTTGTTACCAATATTCACCAGTTAATAAACGTAAGGCAACAAACTTCATTGCCTAAGGGCAGCCAATTGGCAGAATTGCGGGTATTAAAAAATGCGTTTTTACTTATTGAGGATGGAAAAATAGTTGCCTGGGGTGAGATGGATAAAATGCCCCCGTTTACAAATGAAGGAATAGATAGGATTGATGCAAAAGGCGCTTCCGTGCTGCCATGCTGGTGCGACAGCCACACCCATATTGTTTTTGCGGCAAGCCGTGAAGAAGAGTTTGTTGATAAGATAAAGGGGTTAAGCTATGCCGAAATTGCGGCAAAGGGTGGTGGCATTTTAAACTCAGCCAAAAAGTTGAATGCTGCAAGCGAAGATGAATTATATAATGCCGCTATACAACGGTTGCATGAGCTGATAAAATTGGGCACCGGCGCCATTGAAATAAAAAGCGGCTATGGCCTGTGTTTGGAAGGCGAGTTAAAAATGCTGCGTGTAATAAAACGGTTAAAGGAAACCGTGCCCATACCGGTTAAAGCAACATTTCTTGGCGCGCATACATATCCGTTAGAATATAAACGCGACCATGCGGGATATATAAGACTTATTACGGACGAAATGCTGCCCGCGATTGCCAGCGAAGGGCTGGCTGATTATATTGATGCATTTTGCGAAGAAGGTTTTTTTTCTGCTGCTGAAACAGAAACCGTTTGCAGGGCAGGGGAGAGGCACGGACTAAAACCAAAGTTGCATGTAAACCAGTTAAACAGTATTGGTGGTATTGAAACAGGGTTAAAGCTAAACGCCGTTTCATTAGACCACCTGGAAGTGATGAATGCGGATGAGATAACCAAGCTTGCAAAATCAGCAACCATTGCAACGCTTTTGCCTTCCGCTGCATTCTTTTTACGTATGCCTTACCAGCCCGCCCGTGCATTAATAGATGCAGGTGCTACTGTGGCGCTGGCAACCGATTTTAACCCCGGCTCTTCGCCATCGGGTAATATGGGTTTTGTTGTTTCGCTTGCCTGTATTCAAATGAAAATGTTGCCGGAGGAAGCTATCAACGCCGCTACTTTAAACGGTGCGTATGCCATGGGTTTGGGTGATGAGCTTGGCAGTATAACCATCGGCAAAAAGGCCAACCTTATCTTTACAAAACCAATACCATCTGTCGCTTACCTGCCTTATGCTTTTGGAACTAACCTTATTGATAAAGTGATGATTGAGGGGAAGTTTGTTTGATGATACAACTATATAGATTTGACAACTTTTTCTAAAAGTTGTCAAATCTTTTAATGATATACTACTACCAATTTAGGTCTGACAACGGTATTAATTACATATTGTATATACCTTTTCATAATTCTCCCTTGTAAAATAACCGGGAGGCCCTGCATGATCTCCCTCGATAAAATCCAAATATATTTTTTTGCACTCGGGATTTTCAGTCAGTGTAAAAATTATGCTAGCTAAATACCAACTACTACCTGCAGTACCCATTTGTTGAGTAAAATATGTTGTATTAAGTATTTTAATATAAACAGTACTATCTTTTATTTTTATCAGCTTTATATGCACATCGAAATTTCCGTTCATTGCGGCAAAAAGTCTCTCAATACTGTAAGTATTTATTTTTAAACTATCTCCTCTAATTAGATATTCCTTGCCTTTGTCATCAACATTTACAGTCCAAGACATTGATCTATTTTGGAAACAAGAACAATCAATACATTTTTTTTGAGCATCGGCAAAAACTGCTAACTGGATAAAATACAGTAGAAAAAAATATTTCATATAAGAATTTGAAGTTATTAAATGGATACAATGGAAACGCAGTATTATAACCAGCATCACCCGGCATGAACACTTACATATAAATCAGCTGAATTGTCTTGCAGTTGTTAATGCCAACCGTTCACTAATAACACTACCAGCACCGAAAAAGATAAAAAGTAACCTAATATTTTGGGTTTAAAATGTTGTTGCATGATAATAAGAGATGAGGATTCATAAAGCTATAAAAATAAGGGACACATCCGCTGGCTTTTAGTAACTACGCCTTTTAAGGCGTAGATTTTATAGCCATCTTCACCACTACCGGGCTTTAGCCCAACTCCGCAAACTTATACTTTGAAATAAATTCATTATACTCTTCTAAAAATGTTTTCTTAGCATGATGAGCCTCCTGGTTTTGTATATATTTTCTTACCGTATCAACCATTGACTCGCTAACTGAAGCAGCAAAATATTCATCACCCCATTCAAATTTTAATTTTGTTATATTATTTTTATTGATCCAGTTTGAACATTCACCCTTAATCAATTGCATAACTTTATCAATGCTTTGATCGCTTCCGAGAGAAATAAGACAATGCAAATGCTCATGATATCCGCCTATGGTATCAATAAAAACACCTTTCGTTTTCGCATTTTCCTTAATATGAGCAATAACCTTGGTTTTAATTTCACCGGCCAAATACGGGTGCCGGTTTTTGGTGCTAAAAACTGTATGTACCCAAATTTTTATAAACGCCATTTTGATTGGTTTAACAATATTGTCTTTCTTTCTCCCGTATATCCTAATTGCAAAAGAGAAAGGGCTTAAGACATAAAGCTATAACAATTGGGCTAAAGCCCGGAACATCATATGTCCTATATTCTCCGCCCTAAAGAACGGAGTTAGTGAAATACATCCGCTGGCTTTTAGTAACTACTGCTTTCAAGGCGGAATCGAGCTTTCTAAATATGTTTGGGCTAAAGCCAAAGAAGTGGGGGGGTCGCGGTATGATTTCTCCGCCCTAAAGAACGGAGTTAGTGAATATATCCGCTGGCTTTTTAGTAACTACGCCTTTTAAGGCGTAGATTTTGTGCCACCACCACCTCTGGGCTTTAGCCCAACTCCTTAAATGATTACTAACTATCTTAGTTCCACGTGGAACATTTACCAAAATAATTAGTATTTTATTTTATAACCCCAATTATATTTGGTAAATTACAGCTATGTTTTGGCATAGTCATAGCTTATTTTATACCG
>Ga0206915_1049_pt1 | contig 30023 bp, 31 predicted proteins | sample Alteio_BWOrgHeat_70_FD_152945 | JGI IMG/M metagenome (GOLD analysis project Ga0206915, IMG submission 152945) | Enriched cells from forest soil in Barre Woods Harvard Forest LTER site, Petersham, Massachusetts, United States -... | ecosystem: Environmental > Terrestrial > Soil > Temperate forest >...
TCGTTCCTGATGTCATTGCTCGAAATGCAAAACATCGGAGCGCCAATTACAGAGAACCAGAGTCAGGAAATGAGTGTCTGTCTTTGAATCCAATTAGGCTTCCAGCAACATCCCCGGAATACCTCACTGTTGAACAACAGCATTCGCAAGTACCGGCTGCTGATTCTCTGTTTGTACGCCATCCTTCGAATCCGATCCTCCGACGGCAAGACTGGCCCTATCCGGTCAACAGCGTCTTCAATGCAGGCGCGACACGGCTGGTCGACGGAGATACCTTGTTGCTTTGCCGCGTCGAAGACCGACGAGGGCTGTCGCACCTTTGCGCTGCGCGTTCAGCCAATGGAATTGATGAATGGCGTATCGACCCCCAACCAACATTGATGGCGAATCCGCGGGAATATCCGGAAGAGATTTGGGGGATTGAGGATCCGCGCATCACGTATGTTCCTGAGTTGGAGAAGTATGCAGTAGCCTACACTTCCTACGCTCGCGGTGGCCCGGGCGTTTCGCTCGCACTGACCAAGGACTTCAAAAACTTCGAGCGATATGGCGTGATCATGCCGCCGGAAGACAAAGATGCTGCCCTCCTACCGCGGAGAATCGGAGACTTCTGGGCTCTTATTCATCGGCCGGTGACGACGCTTGGCGCTCACATGTGGATTTCATATTCCCCAGATCTGCAACATTGGGGCAGCCACAAAGTGATGCTCGAGGCGCGACGCGGTGGATGGTGGGATGCCAACAAGATTGGACTTTGTTCCCCTCCTATTGAAACGGCGAAAGGCTGGCTGACGATCTATCACGGGGTGAGGCAAACAGCATCCGGCAGTATCTATCGATTGGGTCTTGCTTTGTTCGACATAGACAGACCGGACATTTGCTTACAAAGAGGAGACTCCTGGATGTTTGGTCCAGAAGCTTCCTACGAGCGCGGCGGGGATGTCAACGATGTTGTGTTTCCATGCGGACAAACCATCGGCGCCGACGGGGACACCATTCATCTCTATTACGGAGCAGGCGACTCATGCATGGCGATGGCAACTGGTAGCGTCCGTGATCTTCTCTCTTGGTTGGATTTCAATTCCGGCGCTCGAGATGGAAATGATTCTTAACGTACAGGTCATCGAATTGGAAAGGGCTACCTAAAATGAATTCTATAGAACTGAACTGGCCTAGCAGTGTTCCACGGATACTCTGGATGGGTCGGAATTGTCCTCGCTGTAGCTCGATCGAATTCCAGACGGCCGACTCGCATTCTCTGGATCGGGTTCTGAGACTGTTCGGGCTGTCTCCGATTCGCTGTGTCAATTGTTGGCGACGGTACTATCGGTTTGGGAAGTGAAGATCAGATAAAACATGACTGCTGCCGAAAACAATTGGAGCTCTGCTTCACTGCATCAGGACGAAAGAGAGAACATAATGGGCAGCTCAACATATTCATCCAGCCATACGTCGAACGATCTGTTGTTTAGTTTGGACGGGGGGCGCTCTCGGCGATCACTGAATTATGAGATCGTCGCTCAGAGCGCGGAAGAGGTGCAGGACACACAGAACGCTCCTGCCGTCAGCATGGGACCATACCTGATCGAATCTGGACAAACGCAGCTTCTAACGACAATCAGCATCTATAGCGAGCGCGGAGAAATGCGAGAGCAGATACGGTTGCTCTTTATGAATGCCGTTGCACTTCGAGTCTGGAAAGCCATGGGCAAGAAACCACGGCTGATCGGCGCACAGCATCGTCCATCACGAACGGCCCTGCTGACGTTTGGCGTTCCGTTCAGTGAATAGGGAGCGCAGAGACACAGGTTACGGTTAGCGTCGGAGAATCCGTATGTGGAAGCGATCGCGATTCGCGGGTATGGTAATAGCGGCAGTCCAAGTAGCCGGTGTCTCTGTCGCTATGGGGCAGCAAGCCTGGACGGAATCCGGCGCTATATCCGGGGTGCGAGAAGGCGGGTTGAGTGTCTATAAAGGCGTCCCATTTGCTGCCCCGCCGGTCGGCGACTTGCGTTGGCGGCCTCCCGCGACTGTCACACCTTGGACTGGCACGCGCGAGACGGACGCGTTTGCCCCGGCGTGTGTGCAAACTGGCGTGTCTATGCCTGGCGAGACGCCGCCCTCAGTGAGTGAGGATTGTCTCTATCTCAATATCTGGACGCCGGCGAAGAGCGCGCAAGAACGCCTGCCGGTGATCGTCTGGATCTATGGCGGGGGTTATATCAACGGGTCGGCCTCGATGCCTTTGTACTGGGGCGACCAGCTTGCGCATAAAGGCGTGATTGTTGTCACGATCGCGTATCGACTTGGTCCACTTGGCTTCCTTGCGCATCCGGAACTGACGCGCGAGTCCCCGCACCACTCGTCGGGCAACTACGGTCTGATGGACCAGATCGCCGCACTCCAATGGATCCAGAGGAACATTGCAGCCTTTGGCGGCGATCCGAAAAATGTGACCATCGCCGGTCAATCTTCAGGATCGATATCAGTCAGCATCCTGATGGCCTCGCCGTTGGCGAAGGGCTTATTTCAACGTGCCATTGGAGAAAGCGGCGGTCTGTTTGAACCGCTTCAGCTGGCACCAAAATACCTGCTGGCCAATGCAGAGGGTGACGGAGAGAAGTACGCGGCTTCGCTGGGTGCATCCTCTCTCAAAGAACTACGCCAGCTACCGGCAGATCGTCTCACTGGCAATGCTGGCGGCATTGTCCACCCGGTCATAGAACCCTATGTGCTTCCTGCGTCACCCTATGAAGCCTTCACGTCAGGGCGGCAGAACGATGTCCCGTTGCTCTTAGGTTCGAACGCCGATGAGGCGCGCTCGTTGACGGATGTCTCCCAGGTGAAGGCCGCCACTTTCGACAGCGACATCGAGCACAGCTTCGGCCAACTTCCGGCCCCGCTGATCGCAGCGTATCCCCACTCGACCGACAAAGAGGCGCAACAGGCAAGGCTCGACCTCGAACGCGATCTCCGCTTCGGCTGGGACATGTGGGCGTGGGCGAGGCTGCAAGCCGGAACCGGGCACAACCCTGTCTACTACTACTCATTTCGACAGAAGCCGCCGTTCCCGGCCGGTTCGGTGTATGAAAGTTGGGGCGCGAGTCACTATGCCGAACTCTGGTATGTCTTCAATCATCTGGACCAAGAGCCCTGGCGCTGGAGCGAGGCCGACCGAAAAGTCGCCGAGGAGATGTCCAGCTACTGGGTCAATTTTGCAAGATCGGGCAATCCGAATAGTCCGGACGTTTCCCCGTGGCCAGCGTTCACCAACGCGGAGAGCAGGGTCCTGGCAATCGGCGATCCGATCACCGTCGACGGGGTGACGAATATCACCGGCCTGAAGGTTTTTGATGACGTCTACACGAGGGTGCGTGGCAAGCCATTTACCGTGCGATAACGGCCATTCGTAGCGGCACGCCATGAACAGCCTTTAACGCCAGCCACTGTTTTTGTAGTGTTTACTCTTGATATCAAGCGTAGGATCCTGCGACCATTTGGAACCAGCCTCTGCGCGGTCTATAGCCGCACATTAGAGAATGGCCTTCAGCCGCGCAATCCCGAAAGTCACCTTTGCGCAAAGACAAGACATCGAGACTGCTCACCGAACCCGATATAATTCCGCGCAAATGGTGCTAAGCTCTCTTGCGAAGAAACTATTCCGAACACTGGCGAGAGTCATTCCACAGTGCGGCATGGTGTCGCAGGCCGTAGCCTTCAATATGTTCCTCGCTTTCTTTTCGAGTCTGCTGGTTGTGCTCGGCCTGATGAGCAATTCGCTAAGAGGGAGGAGCGGTGGCGAGCTTACTGTGCGACTTTCGGCGATTCTGCCCCCGGGAAGTTGGCAGCTCATTTCTGATTTCCTGTTGCGTCGGGAAGTGGATCCCGGGGCATGGGTGCTTTTCGGCTGGGTCGGGACGCTGCTCGTCGGCTCGCAGGTGATGAAACTCATCATGGAAGGCATCCACCTTATTTATGGTGATCGCGAGAGACATTCTTTTCTCGGTCGGCAGCTTCGTGGCTTGCTTTTGTTTTGCGTGTCCATTGTGGCATGGCTCCTGGCCGTCGGGCTGAGTGTCTTTGGCCAGCCATTGCGCCAATGGATAACTCGAGATTTCGGCCCCCCTCCTTTGGTTCTCGACTTCTGGACCGTGATGCTTCCAATCTTGGGAGGGATCTTGACAATGCTCGTCCTGGCCTTGATTTATCGCGTCGCGCGACCGGGAGAAACGACTTGGAGGTCCGTTCTGCCTGGAGCAGCTGCCGCTGCAATTCTATGGTGGGGCGTCAATCTACTCTTCGGAATTTACGTTCAGAAAATGCAGTATGGTTCTGTCTACGGTGGGCTGGCCGCCGTGATCGGTTTGATGGTGTGGATGGAACTCTCTGCGATGATCGTCTTTCTGGGCGCGGCCTGGAACGCAGAAAGCACCTGAGCATATATTTCTTGGGAGCGGATACGATCGATCAATGCTGCATGCGGGCTTCCTTCACCGCATATTGATAAATTAGGTCATCCCATCCCACGGCGACATGCTTCAAACTGTGAAGAGACGGTCGCCTGCTGATACTAAGTAAAATCGTACTCAAGAAGACTCAGTCATCCAAGGAGCTTTATTGCGTGCAGAGCTTACCGATTTTGAGGCCGAATCCCTCGGACAGGCCACGCTTTCTCCGGTTGCCCGGACTAATTGAATCTATGTCCGGGTTTTCTCTCGCGGCCCTGGTTGGATCAGATGTTGTGCTGAATGGACTGGAAGCGACCTCAACGTTTGCTGCCGCACTTGAGAGTTTGGGTTTGATCCCCTCTCCGGCTCCCGCCGCAGCATAGATCAAGCGCATGTGGTTACGGCCCACGCAATGATTCAAATTCTTTTGCATATACAGTTGTGTGACCTGCCCCGAGGGATCCGAAAGCACATCCCCTTATAGAAGTCGGCAGATTCAGCAAACTGGCGTAGCTTAGAATGTCAACTTTTTGCGAACAGGGTAACGCGCTCATTGAGGCTTGGCCCCCCAGTGGCGCGCCAAGCCGTTAATATAGGAAGCGCGTAAAATCCCTCTTTGCAGATTGTTCCTTCGAGGCCCAATGAACAAAACCAGGAAGTTGATCACGGTTGTTGCGCTTTGCTGCGGCTGTGCAGTCTTCCCAGCGCACATCGCGCTCAGCCTCGCCCTCAGGACGCAGCCCTCATCACTCACCGCAATACGCTGAGCGTGGTCGAACACAGCTCCTCGTCGGCGCCGCCGCGGCGCATGACTCCGTACAGGTCATGGTCAAACTGCGAAAAGTGGTAAGTGCGAATCTTGCCGTCGGAAGTCAACCGGATGCGGCTGCATCTCGGCAAGGATGCTCACCGCGATCTCCTCCGGCGACCCATTCGGGATGCTCGTTCCCGCTGGCGCCCGCACTTGATTCAATCTCTCCGCGCCGATCCCTCGTTCGCCTAGATGCTGAAGAACTTTGGCCGCCTTTGATTTGCTGGCCACGAACGCTACATAAGAAGCCCTCTGTTCGCAGCGCCGGTTCGAGCGCCTCATCTTCGCACTCTCCCTGCGTGGACACGACGATAAAAATTCGGTGCCCAAGCTTCAGCCGTCCTCCCTTAACCTCTACGCACAAGCGGTGACAGGCATCAAGCGTACGGCGCAGAGTAAAGTAGCGCGGCTAGTTTTTGCGGAGAAGGAACAAACCGAGGATTAGAAAATCCTTATTGGACCTTTTCGGACCGGCGGTGATTATGGGTGTTTTTGCTAAGTTGTTTATTTTGTTGGCGTCCCCGACGGGATTTGAACCCGTGTTATCGCCGTGAAAGGGGTATACATGGCATGTTGCTTTACTAATCCTTGAATGGAAACTTGAATGACAAGATGCAGTGTGAGCCAATGTTAACGCATGTTTTAGCGACATTGTTGACTACTTTAACGGGCAACGTTAATCCTTCAAAAATCACTTCAATTCTGTTTCACTTTCACTTACACTTTCACTTGAACAGGAGTGAAACCAAGTGAGCAAGCCGAATATCAAGAGCATCAAAAGCCGCAAACTGATGCCAGCTTCAACAAATCCGCATTACGTCTTGGTCAAACGTGGTCTAGCGTTGGGATACCGGAAAAATGCCAGTGATGGAACATGGTCATTTCGTCGTTTCGTGAATGGACGTTATCAATACCACGTTCCTAATGGTGTTGCTGACGATGAAAGTGATGCCAACGGTGAAACAGTTCTGAGCTACCCACAAGCTGTTGCGGCAGCAATTAAATGGGACGAACAACAGCAACGCGTTGACACTGGAGAAGTCACCAGCAATGCCCACATTGTGAAAGACGCCATTGAGCAATACTTGACCGATAAAGAACGCGAAAAACGCAAGTCACTGTATCGTGATCGCGTCACGGCTAAAGCTCACATCATTCCAGAGCTAGGCAATATTCAGTTGAAGAAGCTAACGCATACAAGGCTTAAAGCGTGGCGTGACGGGTTGGCCAGTGCCAAACCTCGCAAGAGAACGAAGAACAGCAGGGAACAGGCATTCCGGGCGAACAGTAGCCATTCTGACGCGGAATCTATGCGTCGTAGGCAAGCCAGTACAAACCGAGTGTTAACGCTTCTGAAAGCTGCTTTGAATCACTCAAAGACGGAATTGCGTTGGATTGCCACTGATGCCGCATGGAAGGACATTAGAGCATACAAGAGTGTTGATGTAGGCAAGACACGTTTTCTATCCATAGAAGAAGTGAAGAAGTTTATTGCAGGTTGTGAGAATGCAGCGTTTGCCAAGCTGGTGAAGGGTGCGTTGTATACAGGTGCAAGGTACGGCGAAATAACAGGCGTACGTGTCGAACACTTCAACGCAACAGACCGGAACGTTTTCATTGAAAAGAGCAAGAATGGTGAAGCACGTCACGTCTATTTGAATGCTGATGCTGTTCAATTCTTCAAGTCAATCACTGAAGACCGTAAGCCAACCGATTACATCTTTGTCAAAGCTGATGGTAAGCGTTGGCAACAGAGCGAACAAAAACGGTTGATGGATGATGCAATTGATAAAAGTAAAGTTGAAGCTGTTACCTTCCACACGCTTCGTCATTCGTTTGCATCACTCGCCAGAATGAACGGTATGCCGCTAGACGTGTTGCAACAGCAGCTTGGCCACAAGGATTTGCGTATGACAATGCGGTATGCCCACATTGGCAAGTCACACCAGCAAGAACAAGTAGAACGCTATGCACCAACATTCGACTTCACGCCTAGAGTGATTGAAGGCAATAAAAACGTCAACACCGAGAGTCATTCAAATGCACATACGATCACAATGTAAAGATTGTCGACGCCTGGAACCTGACATTTTGTATCACAAATATCTGCTTAACACCTTTGAGCGCTCAGTAGCGGCAGGACAAATGAATCCCGATGACAGAACAAAACAACATGAGAAGCTACAAGCCACACTCGAAGAGCTTGAAAAAAATCTATCTTTTCACCTCTCACAGGTTTAAACGTCTTCGCCTGAATACGGCGATAATCCCTCTTGATATTGTGAGTGTTAGTGTTGGAAGTGAAACAATTGAGTGAAACTAGCAGTGACAACAGGACAAAAAACTGGCTATAGTGGGGCGTTGGTCCACTATAGCCAGTTTGTTCATCAACCAATCTAAAGGATAGTAGCCTTACCCTACCATCAAACCAAACTCATCCAAAGCAGAATTATTAGATTCGGTCACTATCCCTTTTGCTCTCTGGAGTTCGATATGCATCTTGTCGTGCTTTTCAATCATTGATTTCAAATCGGCCTGTTGACGGGAAACATCAGCAGCATAGAACGAATAATCTTGCTCATATTTGCGTAGATTCTTTACCGCATCGTTAACGGCATTTTCAGCCTTAACAACGCTCTGTTTCCAAGCATCAATTTCCTCATCACTGGGAAACTCGTAAATTGCTGGCTGTGAATTCATGGCAACGTCAAGTTTTGCTCGGGCATTCGCTATCACGTTTGATAGCCTATTCTTCTCTTGCTGCCAAGTCACATCCATCCCAATAGCTTCGGCAACCGCTTTTTTCTTAGCCCTGCACTCGGCAACAAACGATTTAAACGCTGATTCCAGTCCTGCAATTGTCTTCGCTTTGCACTCTGACACTAGCGCTTCATATTGCTGCTGCAAGGACGAAAGCTGGCTAAGGAATATAGCAGTGCGTCTGTTCAAATCAGCATCGCTGGTGTTGGTTTTCAACGCAAATGTTTCAAAGCCAATTCCTTGAAACTCGCTAACGAATTGACCAGACCTATTTACATACGCAAGCAGTTCCATTTCCATATCCTTTTTCTTTGGTTGATTTAATCGTTCAACACCATTTGCAACAAAACATGCAATTGTGAATCATCGCAAGCTGAAACAGCAGTCAACAGCTTTACTGATTCTTCCGTTGGCGTTCCATAGATAGCGTCAACGCAATGCTGCATTACCTTTGTCTTAGCCATTGACAACCGTTCCCCAGTTGCCAAAACGTACGTGACTAGCTTTTTGCCTACAGTTGATTGAAGCCTGGCAATTCGTTTTAAGTATGCGGCTTTATTCATTGCCAGAAACTTCCAATTCCAACTTGTCCAGCTTGTCCTTGATTTCGCGTTGCTCCATTCCACGTAATGCAAATTCCAGAATTGAACGCCATGCAGTAACACGAGCACTAGACGCAGCGTTAGAGTCTTTAGCAATCACTTGCAATCCTTCAACACTTTCAAAACTCAACGCAACCATTTTGTCGATTGCATTGTTAAGCATTTGAGATTTCGCAGCTTCTAAATCAGCCTTAAACTCAGGTTCATTAAGCCAACGGTTTAGCGTCCTAATCGGCACACTGCAACGGTCGCTGGCTTCGGTCATATTCTTAGCCCCGATTAGCGCTTGAATTGCTAAGTGTTTCTGATTATGTCGGCCACCACCGGGCATGGTCTGTCATCCCTTTCGTTTATTTGCTGTGTTCTTGGCTCAGATTTGACCGCTGAGCGATTGTTAGGGCTAGAGGCTAGGTTAAACCCTACCAATCGCACAACGAGAGGCGTAGGGCGTTAACTACGCAACTTCAACAAGGGAACCGTCAGACTTCAACAATTCATAGTGCTTCGTCTTAGTGCACCATGAAGGAATCTCCTGACTCATAGGACTGGGATTCAATCGAAACTGTTTCACTGGAGCAGCAACTGTTGAACTAGCATCATTTGGGTGCTGTTTATATTCATACTCGATAAAGTCAACTGTATGTTTAATGATTACCTTTGCCATTAAATTATCCCTTTCTTTTCCCGGTTTAATTGGTCGATGTTGAACTACTGTTTACTGCTTGCGATTAAACCTAGAACGCGCTGCATCGGAATCCTTCTTAGCTCTCGCAACGTTGTCATGATGGATTTTCAAATGATGCGCTTTAGCAGCAGCATATTGTTCGGCATAAATGTCATGGTCAGAACCGAATGCAGCCTGTTCCTCTTCAACACCATCAGCCCCGTATTTCTTATTGAAGCGACTCAACACAAGAACAGCCAATTCCCGCATTGAAATATCAACAGCACTATCATTTACAACTGCAACGTTAGTGCTATTGTTAGCGGTAATCCACGCATCAAACGTTTTGACAAATTCATCTTCACTTGCAGTTTTAGCCAGTTGACGCAATCCTTTAATACTCAGTCTGCGGAAATCAATTGGACCAGAAGCAGTTGCGGCTTCCTTAACAGCATGACCGGCACTGTCCATTGCAAACGCTGCTGGTTTTGGAACGTAAACAAATCCGCAATACTGGTGCACTGCCTTGACATTCCCGCGCCCGTGAATGCTTTCGCCGCCTTGGATTGCTAGTGCTGCTGTTTGATAAGCCATAACTCATCCTTTTCCTAGTTACTATCCCTAATTTCTGTGTCTATGGCAATCCTTAATGGGGTACAATCGGGGATTTTTCTCAATAAGAGCAAATGTGTATACGCTTCTAGCCACACTTCTAAATAGACATTGAAACCAGCCTTTGACTCTTGGCTGTGGCTATCTTTGAACTCTCTTGTTGCACCTAGCAATTGCGGCGCGTTCTGCTCATTTGCAACATGACCATGACTGTCAAGAATGATCTTTGCATCGTATATGCCCACACTAACAATCTGCTTCTTAGCGTTAGTGCGAAACATCAACTTGGCATGTGGACACGCTGACAATACTCCCTCTTGAAAATAGCTAATGTACTCTTTGATCGTATCCAGTGACATTACATAGATTGCATCGTAAAACTTAGCTGGAAAGTTCATTTACGCGCTCCCTACTAACTTTTCCAAGGCGTTTGCCCAAACTGCAATTTCATATTCTTCATTCTCATGATCCAGCGTGATGAGATCAGTCAGCATTGTTGGCAGACCAGTGCTCATTGTCGTTATGCCTACAAAATGGTGGCCTTTATAAAACGTTCTACCTAGTTTGGCGTCCGGGAAGACGGCTTTGACAATTGCTTTTATTTCCTCCAAATCTTCAACTGTAATATTCGTCATGTTCATAGGTATGATCTCCAGCCTGTTGTTGATGGTGTTGATGCAATGTCTGGTGTTTGTCCTGGCATCGGCGTTGGTACTGGTGGTGCTGGTTCGCGTGTTGCATTAGCTCTTCCATAACGCCTGCCGTCTATATGCTTTTGAGTCTGTCTCTTTTCTATAATGTCTCTCAGCTTTTCTCTTATTGCTTCAACTGGTAATGCCCACATAGTTGCAATATCTTCAAACACCGAATCACTTTGGAAGAAGAACTGTTTAGCTCTAGCGTCATTGCGAATCGTGGCGTCATACCAAGCAATTTCAATAACCGTTCCCCACAATGCAAACTCTGGATTTGATTGCTGTTCTTTGTCCAGTAGCGTTGCTAGCGTCCATTTAGCTCTGGACATCGGTTTTACCTTCATTCCTTGTTTTGAGACCTTGGCACTGTTGAAATATCCCGATAAAGTGGTTGTTTAAACGGGCCGTTAGCTTGCCTTCATCTGAGAAGTGATGAAATTGTCAATCCACTCATCAACACAATTGCTAGGCCAAACGCTAGAGCTACCATCCTTCAAGGGTTTTGGAAATTTACCTTCTTTAATCTCCCAATACAGTTTGGCTTTCGATACTCCACGACGCTTTAGAACTTCTGGCAACCTAAGTAAGCTAATCTCCACAACCTTGTTCTCCTCTAAGTCTCGTCGGACTTACATGGACTAAGTTAGCAAGTGTATTTTGGAGGTGTGAAAGCTGGAGTTGAATGGAAAGTGGAATGGACTTCAACGAGACAATTGCAAGGAATTTCAATAAAAAAGGAAAATTAGCTGTCAAGAGGGTTGTTCAGATTTATTTTCCAAGCGTGTTCACTGAAGGGGTATGGCCACTAAAAATGGTATTGATGCTGGTATCGTTGACACTATTCAATTCGGTATTCAAGCCAGCATTGAACAGTTCATTCAAGTATGAATCCTAATAGAGCATTAACCGGGTTTGGCTTGCCTACACAATAGGCGTTAATGCTTGCCTGTTTGGCTTGTACGCGATTGCTAGCCTTTTGATGGCCCTATGATCGTTTCTTGCCTGTTGACCGCTTATAGAGGATTCTTGGTGCATTGGTTGACTCTGGTTCTAAATTCATTGCACGGTAGGTCTTGTAGGCTATTCTGTAATTTTTTAGGTCGTTTATTATGTGCAAGTAGGTTGTGTAGGTTCGTAGGTTATAGAGGATACTGTTTTATCGCGTATATAGGAGGAGGTGTTGTACCCTCTTTTCTCTTTTTACGAACCTACGCACCTACGGAACCAACGTACAGATAACAAATGACTTACGAAAGTACAGATGGACCTTCGCAACCTACACATAGTCAGTTTCCTAATCTGCGAACTACAGTGGAATCCACCTGCCATAATTCACCATGATATGTACCTCTGACATCATCACTCAGATGAACCTTCCTTAAGTAACCCTGTTTTACGAAGTCATCAATAAGATTTCTTAATGTAAGAGTAGGATTAGAACTTTCTGCAATACAAGGACGATTACGCAGCATTGCTGACACATACCTGTACGTAATAAAACCACCAGCTAGCATGAATTCAGTGATGCTAGCCGCCATCATCGTTTTAGTAAGATTACGATCTACAGACGCTTTAACATAAGACTTCAGAAAAGATTTCATCGCTAGCTGTTGTTTAACGACACCATTACCTTCACCAGTATCACCGCTTTTGAATCTGTCAATGAGCATGTAGGCACAACGTAGATGTAGCTTTGATGCCCATTTATAGTTGGCTGTGCTTATGACAGGTTCATCTGAATTGACTCCAACAGCAAGCAATGCAGCAGTGCGCAACGTTTTCTCACGTACTCGCGACCAGATACCTCTAAAATGGTCTTCAGTGTTAAGGTCAAAACTTTCTATTGTTTCTGTAAGGTATTTATCTAAATCGTAATCTTCTTGTTGCGCTGCTGAATCAAGAGGAACATCTTTCCATTGGTCCAATCGTTCCATTTCAAAAACATTCTTAACAATTCCATCAAGTGTGTTTATCAGCAATGGGTCAGGTTCGACTAGATGTGATGTTTTATTCTTTGCAGGTAACCTTGGTGATGCGTACTCAAAAAATGTCATCCTACTCATAAAACCAGTTTTGACAGTTTGCGCGGTTATTGCTCTCATAAGCGAGTGGCTTGTTGAATCACCAACAAATGACCATGCCGGAGAAATTAACGCTTTAACGTTTTTTTCTTTGTCGCTATAGACTGTTTTTCCTAATTCATTACCTTTGCCTGATGCAGTGAATAATTTGAGCATATAGGACATTATTCCTCTGTCATTTGAACTGGCTTTGTTATCAGTGATTCTTACTAACAAATCTCCAATCTCACCAAGTATTGAAGTGCAGCAAAGATGTTCTGAGACAGAATTTCGTAAGCCTTGAGGCGAATAAATATCTCCTACGCCTTGCTCCAACGGAATTGCTAGGGAAACTTGTTTGCGTAATGCTGTATAGAGTTTGCCAGTTCCTGTTGCTACTAGATTTTTACCTGTGGCTGTAGGCGCAACAACAATGTTGTAGTGGTTTAACCCCATTCCATTGACGTTGTATCTTCTACCTACAAATCCAGCTAAGAAACCAATTGCCCCAGCAATAGCAGCTTCGATAAATGGTGATGGTGCAGCAGCCCAATAGAAATTGGTTAGGTCTTCGATAATTCCACCTGGAGGAGTCCATTCATCATCGTAATAAAGTCCTTCATCATCACAATCAAGATCAAATACTTCATTCTCCGATAGAGTTTGACTAGGTGTTGCAAACTTACCAACTGGTGTTGCTAGCCTTTGAATATCGAACGACATAAATTCCACTATCCTTTAATATTTACTGTTGTTTAAACGCTTTAGCGGTTGTTCTTCAGTTCTTCAGCGTAAGATTCAAGTTCGCGAAGCGACCAACGCAATGCGTCGTCAATCCTGACAGGTGCGGGAAATGTCTTTTCAGCAATTTTTGTATAAAGATTGCTTCTGGAAATTTGAAACATGTCCAATGGATAGTCGATTTTTACAAACCTGTCGGCGGGTTCAATAGCTTTGTTTTTGCTAGCTACTACAGGACTTGTGTGGGTGTTTATGTTTGTAGTCCAAGCCATCTTGTAGGTGTCCTCTTTACAGTTTTTGCGTCCAACGAGGTTTAACTTACAACAGGATGAAGGCTTCTCCACAAATTTATTTCACATAACCTGTGTATTATCAGCTACTTGCAATAGTTCCATTGAAGTCCAAACGTTCTCCAGTGAACTCTTATCAAGTGACTAGTGAAGTAGGTATTGAAGTCCAGCAGATTGGAGGGAATGACTAGCTAACAATTGTGGATAACAATGTGGAAATCGTGTTGGGAGTAAGTCGAGGGGTATTGCTTGGTGGGATATGGCAGGAAGTTAATGGTGATTCAATTAAAAAAGGCCAGCGTTTAAACTGGCCCTGTTCGGTGCGTTGTAATCGGTAATGTGAGAATTGAAAGCCGTTATTGGTTGAAAGGCATGATTTCATTCTTTGCCCACAGATCGGTGTTTCTTAGCATTTCTGCATGTTCATCGCAGAGGAAAAACTCGGTCCTATTCTTTACGCCGTATTTGTGTGTTGCTGGTTTCCCGCATCGGTCTGCTTCATGTAGCGGTACAGCTGACATATTGTTTCCATCTTTACTGACGTTGCAAAAGATAGTCATTGGTGCTCCTTTCAACAGCATAGCAACAATGGAATCGTTGATTATGCGTTGAAGAATCCTGACGTAACTCCTGCTGCTGACTTTGTTGAAGCGTTAAAGAAAGTTAGACGCTGAAGAATGACAACAGGCCAACGTTTAACGCTGGCCTGTTTGATGTTGGTTTAGTGTTTTGTTGAATGCAACTTGATTGAACTAGCTACCCGTGTCCTCGCTCGGCTGCTTCAGATATGTGACAAAGAACTTATAATCCACCTTGTCATCTTCAAATCCCTCCAACCAAACGTTAACTGTGATAAAGCCTTCTGCCCAGACAGGTATGCCGTTAACAACAATGTGGTTCTTGCTCTGACGGTCGTCCGCTTCAGTAATCTTGAATTTCGTCTGCATCTTGGCAAACATTTTTCCGTCGGGAGTAATGACCTCTGTGTGCTGGATAAAATCTTTATTCAACTCGTCGTCAGTGTGCTGCCAAAGCGCAAAAATCACCCAAGGAAAAGGCACAAGGGCGTTTTCAGGGAAGGGTTCCTTTTGCATTGGCACATTGATTCGCTGAAAAATGCTTATCAGCGATGGGAGTCCTTGGCGATCAACGATGACCTTTTCGCAAGCTGCCAGAATTGTGAGTTTTGCCATTCCTCTCCTAACTAGCGAAGGCCAATTCTTCGTAAGCTTGTCCAAAGTCGCCAATGGTGGTGGGGTATGACTTGGCTACTTGCACTCCGACGGAAAATGGTTGGCGATCTCCAGCACTAACCACGTTGATAAGGCCATTAAAAGGCTCAGCAGAATATATCGCAGGTTCCTGCGATACGAGCGAGAACACACCGGCAGTGGGTGTATTGAACGGTTGTCCAATCGCAAATTGCCCCCTAAACGGCTGTACCATCTCCGCAATCCCAAAATGTATGTCAAGAGGCTGGAAAATTCCGTAGTGCACTGCGGGGATGTGTGCACCAGCTGGCGTTCCTAACGTTGTCGGCAATCCCCAGACCGTCACGTCCCCCAGAGCGATCGATTTTACGGGGATAGCGGCTATGGATGGTTCGCCGGATTGGAACGTCATATGGCTCCTATTTTCCCCAACGAGAACCTCCTCGGCAATTAGCTGCGACCAAGGATTCCAGCCCACAGGTGGTTCGAGCAGGAACCATTTTGCCCCTTGTACAACCCACTCATGACGCAATTCTGCGAATGTGCGGAACTCATCATCAAGCCCAAATTCTGTACCGCAGCAAGGACAGATGTTATAGTCGGAGGCTGGATAGGGTAATTCAGGATAGAGACATACAGGGCACTCAAACATCTCTTTCTCTCACTCTCTGCATTTATGGGCCACAAAGCCCGCTGGACCACCACGCATTGCAATTCCATGCGCGTCTCGAATGTGAAACGTCCTAATTATCGTAACGTCATATGCAACGCCATAATAATGAGTGATTCCTTCCAAACGGATGCGGTCACCATCAGTCCGGGTGCATTCATATAGATCGGCGTGTAGCGGTTGCGACATGAATGCTTCCGCCATCTTCTCGTAATCATTCTCTGTGGCAGCCCCAAATCTATGGCCATGCTTGTGGAAGTGGGTGGTCAAATGAAGCGCGCTTGCGAATGGCACCGGAACTCCAATATACACCCAAGTCGCGTTTTCAATGAAGATTTAGGGTCGGCTTCGGAAGCTGTCAGAGGGATGAGAACCGCCAGCCTATCTAGATAATTCAGCAAGCCCCAGTTTCACTTTAGTTTCACTGGGACTGGCTATTTTTTCGCTAAGTTGTTTATTTTGTTGGCGTCCCCGACGGGATTTGAACCCGTGTTATCGCCGTGAAAGGGCGGTGTCCTAGGCCGGGCTAGACGACGGGGACGCTATTTGCGGCAACTCAGTGAGCGGTGCCAGGCAGGAAGTACCACCTTGACTGTATCAATTGCGGTATTTTGTGTCAAAGTTCTCGATCCCGGCTACATCATAAAATGCTTCTGTCTGTGCCAATGCATTTTCAATGAGCCATTTCTGTCGCCGCTGATAACAGGTCTGCGATATTCTGCGGTTCTATGCGTCGATACAAATTTCTCGACCTGTTGACCATCGCGTTTGTGGTGGTACTTCTGGTTTCCAATCTGGTTGGACCGAAGATCTGCCAGTTCGGGCCCTATAAGCTGCCCGTTTTGCGATCGCTTGGAGCGATTCGCGTGAGTGCCGCGCAGCTTCTATTTCCAATTACCTATATATGTGGCGACGTATTCACTGAGGTTTATGGGTATTCTGCTTCTCGGCGCGCCATCTGGATGGGCTTTTTTGCCATGGGGCTGCTTTCATTGATGGGTGCCGTTGCGGTTGCGCTGCCACCGGCCTCAGACTGGCACAACCAGGAGGCATTTGCGACGGTTTTTGGTCTGGTGCCGCGCTTTGCGGTCGCCAGCCTCGTGGCTTACTGGGCAGGTGAGTTTACTAACTCTTATACGCTCGCGAAGTTGAAGCTGCTCACGGGCGGCCGCTGGTTATGGACACGAACCATCGGGTCGACCATGACCGGGCAAGCGGTAGACACGGCTCTCGTTATTTTGATTGCGTTCTGGGGCACGCCGTGGCGCACAATTGGGAGCGTCATCTTTTGGTCTTATGTGACGAAGGTGCTTTATGAGACACTAGCTACGCCCCTTACTTACGTCGTGGTTGCGTGGCTGAAACGTGTTGAGAAAGTGGATGCCTTTGACGAGAGCACCAATTTCAATCCGTTTCGATTGCAGATGTAGAAGGCGGCAGAGGCTGGCAGCTAGTAAATAATTAATAATAAATAAGTTATAATAATCATCGCAGGCTTGGCCTGCACAGCTCACCTACTTCCTGAACGGTCTGGCCTACAGAATTAACATCCTGGCGAATTGTTTGAAGCCTTCGACGCGGTCGGACATCAAAAGGTCATTTGCCATTGGAAACTATTGGGATGGAACGGTTTGGATTCGTTGAGTCTACGCGAGCCCGGCTGGAATCCGTGCTTGTTAAACCCTAAATGAAATAACCAGGCCTTGAGAGTGCGAACGTTCAGGGGCTCTGCTGGTTCACAAAAAACATTCTGAGGCACAGTCGTGGATAGTTTACGCAGACTTACTATTAGCACTTTCGCTTTTACAGCTTTCCTCACCGCATGCAGCGGAAAACCGGCGCAGCAGGCTGGTGCAGGAGCCCCGGGAGCGCAGGCCATGCCTGTGCAGACCGTGACCGTGTCTCCGCAGCCCGTTCCTCGCAGTGACGAATATGTATCGACGATCAAATCGCGCCGTTCGGCAACGATCAATCCGCAGGTTCCCGGAAATCTGGTGAAGATTGAAGTGCGCTCTGGCGATCGAGTAAAGGCGGGCCAACTGCTGATGGTGATCGACCCGCTAAAGCAGCAAGCGACAGTCGCGACGCAGAAGTCTACAGAACAGCAGAAGTTGGCAGTTTATGAGTACAACCAGGTAGAGGTAGAGCGCCAGCGCAAACTTTTCGCAGCTGGTGTGACCAGCCGCGACACGCTGGACCAGGCTGAGCAGGCTTACAAAAATTCAAAGGCCGACTATGAGTCGGCTGTAGCCTCGCGCCAGACGCAGGAAAATGAGCTGGATTACTACAGCATACGTGCACCCTTTGATGGAATTGTGGGCGATATCCCGGTTCATTTGGGAGATTATGTCTCCTCGACAACAATGCTGACAACGGTGGATGAAAACCGCGATCTCGAGGCCTACATTTACATACCAACAGAGCGCGCCGGCGAAGTACGTCCCGGGCTGGCTGTCGACATCCTGGACAACAGCGGAAAGCAGATTGAACGCACTGTAATCGGCTTCATTTCTCCGCAGGTCGATGATCAGCTGCAGGGAATTCTCGCAAAGGCTCCGGTACATTCGCCATTGCTGCGCACCGAGCAACTGGTGAAGGCCAAGGTGATTTGGACGACTGCGCCTGCGCCGACTGTGCCTGTGTTGGCCGTGACTCGGCTGGGCGGACAGACCTTTGTGTACGTGGCGCAGGGCGACAATGGAAAGTTTGTGGCGAAACAGCGGGCAGTGAAACTGGGCGATACCATCGGCAACAGTTATGCAGTGGATGATGGCCTGAGTATTGGAGATAAGGTGATCGTTTCCGGCACGCAGTTTCTGGTCGATGGCGCTCCAGTGCAACCACTGGGGTAGCGCTTCGCCGTTCATTATTTGCTGTCGGGGAAGCAAGAGATCATTTCCCCGACCTGGTTGCAGGCCGTAAGTCTTCAATGCTGCAAGTGTCGAAGCATATGCTTCGAGCTGTCAATTGAGGGACGATCGGTTGTGCCTTTTATGTTTAACTGCGAGAGGATTTTCGCGTGGTAGATTTTTTTATTCATCGTCCAGTCTTTGCGACTGTTTGCGCATTGCTGATTATTCTTGGTGGCGCCGTCGTCATTCCGACTCTGCCGATTTCCCTCTATCCGGATCTAGCGCCTCCGCAGGTAACGGTAACCAGCAATTATGTCGGCGCCAACGCGCAGGTGGTTGAGTCAGCCGTCACCATTCCTCTGGAGCAGCAGATCAACGGCGTAGAGGGTATGCATTACATCACCTCTACGAGCTCGAATGACGGCACCAGCAATATCAACGTGGTCTTCAATACTGGCTACGACCTGAATATCGCCGCAGTCGACGTGCAGAACCGCGTGGCAACTGCGCAGGGACGTCTGCCGCAGGAGATCAAGAACACCGGCATCACGATTACGAAGGCGAACCCTAACTTCGTGTTTGCCGCTGGTTTCTATTCGCCCGACGGAAGCCTGTCAAACCAATACATATCAAACTATCTCGATGTGTACGTTAAAGACCCGTTGAAGCGCATCAAGGGCGTTGGCGATGTGGTGATTTTTGGTGAACGCAAATATGCCATGCGTATCTGGCTCGATCCATCCAAGCTGGCGGCTCGTAACCTGACGGCTACGGATGTGATCAATGCGCTACAGGAACAGAATGTCGAGATTCCCTCCGGGCAGCTGGGGAGACCGCCTGCACAGACATCGCAAGATTTTCAGATTACCCTGCGTGTCATTGGGCGTCTTTCCGAACCGCATGAATTTGAACAGATCATTCTGAAAAACACTCCTAACGGGTTAGTGCAGCTTAAGGATGTTGGCCATGCGCAGTTAGGTGCAGAGACCTACGATACGAATCTTGAATACAGCGGACATGAAGCGATCGGCATTGGTGTACAACAGCTATCCAACGCCAATGCACTTGAGGTCGACAAGGCCGCCAAGGCGGCGCTCCTTGAGTTGTCGAAGTCCTTTCCTCCAGGAATCAAGTATGTTGTCGCATTCGATACGACGACTGTAATCGGCGACTCGGTAACGGAAGTGATCTCGACGCTCAAAGAAGCGATCATCATCGTTATCATCGTCATCTTTCTGTTCTTGCTCGACTGGCGTGCCACGGTTATTCCCGCCATCACGATTCCGGTGTCATTGATCGGCACATTCGCGTTCATTAAAATCTTTGGGTTTTCGATCAACTCGCTGACACTTTTCGGCATTACGCTCGCCACTGGGCTTGTGGTCGATGACGCGATCGTCGTGATTGAAAATGTGCAGCGCCACATATCGTTAGAACATTGTGATCCCCACAAGGCCACGTCTGACGCCATGGGTGAAGTCACGAGCGCTGTGATCGCGACGTCCCTTGTCTTGATCTCAGTATTTGTCCCGGTGTCGTTTTTCCCGGGAACGACAGGCATTCTGTACAAGCAGTTTGCCTTGACGATTGCATTTGCCATCGCCATTTCAGCATTTAATGCGTTGACGCTCTCTCCTGCGCTTGCTGCTTTGTTTCTTCGCGGCGAAGAAGAGAAATACAAGATGCTGGACTGGACACGCATTAAGCCCTTGGCCCGTGGGTACTCGGCTTTTGCACATGGTGTGGAAGCCGCCATAGAGTGGCTTGGACGGACCTATGCACGGTTGATTCATCTCGTGTTGCGTATGCGCTATGTATTGCTGCTTGTCTTTTTTGCCGGACTGGCAGCTACGGCATACATGTATCGACATGTACCCACTGGCTTCATCCCGCAGGAAGATCAGAATTACCTGATCGCCGTGGTGCAGACGCCCCCGGGCGCTTCACTGAATTACACAACTGAGCTTTCGCACCGTGCAGAAGAGCTCGTCTTGAAAGACCCCGATGTGTTCGGAACGTTTGCCGTGCCGGGGTTCAGCTTGTCGGGCGGCAGCGCTCCAAATTACGGGCTGATCTTTGTTCCGTTGAAATCAATTGATGAACGCCGTGGCAAAGGGCATAGTGCTGCCGATGTAGTGGCGCGCCTTGCTCCCCGTCTCTTCCAGGTTCCGGGGGGCATTATTGCAATGTTTGAGCCTCCGGCAGTGCAGGGTATCGGAAGCTTTGGCGGCTTTGAGTTCCAGTTGCAGGATCTTGGACGCAATACGTTGCAGGATTTGGACGTGGTGGCGCACAAGATTGTGGCTGCGAGCCACCAGCGCAAGGATCTGACGGGATTGTTCACCAGCTATACGGCGAACGATCCGCAACTCTTGGTCACGATTGACCGCGAAAAGGCCAAAGCTATGGGTGTACCCATCAGCGAGGTCACGAATGCGTTAGGTGTGTATATGGGATCGGAATACATTAACGATTTCGATTTCAATAACCGCTCCTACCGTGTCTATATACAGGCCGATCAGTCCTTCCGCATGAAGGTGAGCGATCTGCGCCAATACTACGTACGCGCCGCCAATGGCTCGATGGTGCCGCTCGACAACGTAGTGAGAATCAGCGATGCCGCCGGTCCGCAGGTGATCAATCATTTCAATCTCTTCCGCTCGGCCGAGATCGATGGTTCTCCGTCACCTGGTTATAGCTCAGGCGAAGGTTTGCAAGCCATGGAACAGCTCGCCAAACAGAATATGCTGCAGGGCATGACTTACACCTGGAGTGGTCTGGCTCTGGAGCAGATCGAAGCGCAAGGTAAAGCCATCGTGATCTTCGGATTGGGCATTGTTGTTGTCTACCTGACACTGGCTGCTCAGTATGAAAGCTTCGCGCTGCCGTTCATCATTCTGCTATCGGTGCCGATGGCAGTACTGGGCGCACTTGCATTGGTCTCATGGCGCGGGTTGTCGAATGATGTCTATGTTCAGATCGGGCTCGTGATGTTAATCGGACTTTCCGCAAAGAATGCCATTCTGATTGTTGAGTTCGCGGAACAGCTTCGAGAAAAGGGACGATCGATTATGGATGCGGCTATTGAAGCTGCCGAGTTGCGGTTACGGCCAATTCTGATGACTTCGATCGCTTTTATTCTCGGCGTGTTGCCACTTTATTTTGCAACTGGATCGGGTGCACTCGGGCGTCATTCGGTAGGTACGACGATTGTTGGCGGCATGATTGTCTCTACAGTGCTGAACCTAATCTTTATCCCGGTGCTGTATGTAATTTTGAGTACGCTTCTCAGCAAGTTTAAGCGCACGCGCCGCAAGGCGGAAGATTGCCTGGAAGTGGAAGAGGGTGCTCTGTCATCGTAAGTTGAATAGAAAGTGCAAAGAAAAGAGGAGCTGTTCGCAGCTCCTCTTTTCTTTGCAGATAGCTTGGGTTAACCTGTTTCTAGCGCAACCAAAGCCGGGATGGCGGAACTGGCAGACGCAGCGGACTCAAAATCCGCCGAGGGCAACCTCGTGGGGGTTCGACCCCCCCTCCCGGCACCATAAGAAATAACCCACTAAAATAAACAAAAACAACATGTTACGGATTGGAGCGGCAGGCAACGAAGTGACCCGTTCTCAAACGGATCGTGGTCTGAAATAGCCGTCGAGTACAATTTGAGTACAGTGCCCGGGCGAATGCACTGTACCGGAGGCCCCCTTGGCGACCATTGCAAAGAACCGTTCTGGCACCTGGAAAGCCGTCATCCGCAAGAATGGATGGCCTACCACGGTGAAGACATTCCGCATCAAGCGAGACGCGGAGGATTGGGCACGTACCGTTGAGGATGAGATGGTGCGCGGGGCATTTATCCAGCGAGCCACTGCTGATCGGATGACGCTTGAGATCGCCATGAAACGCTACTTGGCCGATGTCGTGCCGACGAAACGCCCCACTTCACAAGTGACCGATAGGAAGCGTTCAAAAAGTCTGGTGACGCATCTTGGCAAGTACTCCTTGGCTTCGTTGACTCCAGAGATCATTGCAAACTTTAGAGATATGCGATTGGCAGGGGAAGACCGTAAGGACGCTGAAGGCAGGCCCCGGCCAAGAACGAATGATACTGTCCGTCTTGATCTCGCGCTTCTAGGTCACGTGTTCACTGTCGCGATTAAGGAATGGGGGATTGGACTGCCGGCCAATCCTGTTAGAAATATCCGCAGGCCGGCGCTGGGAGCAGGCCGAAATCGTCGCCTTACCCAAGCTGAAGAGGATCGGCTGCTGGCAGCCGTCGATCGTTACTCGAATCCGATGATGAGTTGGATTGTGCGAATTGCACTTTATACAGGTATGCGGCTGTCGGAGATCACCACCTTGCGAAGAATGCAGGTGGATTTAGCACGGCGTATTGTTCGCTTAGTGGAAACAAAGAACACGCAGCCGCGAACTGTGCCGCTAAGCAGCTCCGCTGTTCAAATCTTCAGGGAAGCCCTCAACAATCCTGTCCGTCCGATCGATACGGATCTCATCTTCTTCGGGGAGCCAGGGAGAAACGGAAATCGTGGGCCCTATCGCTTTGATCGCATGTGGCAAGACATCAAGCGTGAGCTAGGGCTAAAAGACTTTCGTTTCCACGATCTGCGTCACGAGGCTGTAAGCCGCTTTGTGGAGGCTGGATTTTCAGATCAAGAAGTGTCCGCGATCAGTGGGCACAAGAGCATGCAAATGCTCAAGCGCTATACGCATTTGAGAGCTGAAGACCTCGTGAGCCGGCTGGACAAAATACCAATGAGAAAATAGGGCTTTCAACGAACTAATCTCTGTTCTATCTCTCGTAATTTATTCCCTCGATGTTGAACTGCTGATTCCGGTATATTTGCGACACTCCCTGCCTGCGATAAAGAGAAATGCTCAAGAAAGACCTGACTGTTCGAGAACACCTAAAAACGATCCAATCAGACGGAGGTAAGGCCCGATGGGCGAAGCTTACCCCGGAGGAGCGGAGCGCCCAGGCGCGCAAGATTGTGGGAGCACGTTGGGCCAAGAAGAAAGCTGCAGTGGTTGTCTCTACGACAACTTCGTCTGCAAAGCCTTCAAAGCGCTCCACAAAGAAATCGCTTAAGAAAAAATAGCGCAGCCGTATTCATTTCAGAATTTTCTTGTACCGAATCCGTCCACGTTTGCTCTGAGATTGAGCTTCCATGCGGAGATTTTCTGCGTGCCGTTCTTTTGCAAGCTTATAGATCATTTCCCAGGCGACTGGATATTTCTCCTTGGATCCACTGAGCTGCACGACGGCATATAGTGGGCGACTCTCAACTATAACCTCACGTGCCTTACCATTCTGTTCCACCGAAGACGCGGTGACAAAAATTACCTGCGCTTTTCGCTCCAGCAAGACTCCCATGAGCAGTCTTCTCCTGTAGTAAAATCTACAAGCAATTGCTTGTATGACCGCATACGATCCCTTGAATCGCCCTGCGGAGTGAGCGACACGTTGAGTTGAGCCAGCGCCAGAAACGATTGCACGGCTGAAGTGCATCTACTACCTAAGCTGGGATGAGAGAGCTTTTTTTGACACATCCCAGAAAGTTTTTTGGGTTCTGCAAATGGGGACTATGGGCCAGACGCTTCTGCATCTCGTGGACCGGCGAGGTGAGACTCTCCCGGTGGCTATCCGTCTAGCAGTGGAAGCCGCTCACCGTTGGGTCAGGCGGGAGTATCCCTATTTGGATGCAGCTGTAGTTGCTGGATGGGCAGAAGACGTTGGCAAGGCAATGGGCGGCCGCCTCGATGACATTCGGTCTCCCTATCGCTATGCCTTTGCTGCCTTGCATGGAAAGGTCGGGGAGTGGTTCCGAAGCAATGCTTCCCGGGAGATTCCGGTTGGAATAGGAAGCGAGTTGGAGCGGTGGGCGGGTATTGATCGCTCAACACAACGGGTCATTTACCGAGCCGTCCTGTTTGACCAATTGAAGACAAAATTGAGCGAGCGCGACAGGCATATTCTCGTCCTGCTTCAACAGGATATAACGAGCCCAGCGAGTGTGGCAGCAGCCCTGGGTGTCAGCTATGCAGCAGGGGCGAAAGCGATACAACGGGTTAAAGAGAGGATTTCTACAATATTGGTAGGTGACCCAACTGAAGAGCAGTTCCAAGCGTCACCACATATTTGCGAATCGGAAAGCGGAGGTTAACGCTTGGATTTGATGAAGGATTTTTTCCTAGAGGCGAACCCCAATCCTGAGCGGATCGGGTGTCCCGAAGAGCGAACCCTCCGGGCGCTTGCCGAGGATCGTTTGCCAGCTTCCCATCCGGCGCGTCTTCATTTGGCTTCGTGCTCTGAATGTTTTGCCGAATTCCGAGGTTTTAGAGGGGATTGGGAGCAATCACGGAAAGCGCGCCGCCGAATCATCGGATGGGCAGTGGCCGCCTCTTTGATCGTCGCCACTGGTATCGGGACTTGGAAATACCAGCACTCGCGCGCAGCACAGATAGCGGTGGTCCAAATGGCCGCAGCGAAACCTGTGAACGCAAATGTCGATCTCTTCAACGCCGGAACGATAAGGGGAGAAGACGATGATGCGAATGCTCTCAAGCAGGTGTCTTTGCCGCCGGCGATCGTGAAACTTTCTGTGACGTTGCCTCGATTCAGCGAATCCGGACGCTATGGAGTGCTTGTGTCCAGAGACAAATTCGGAAATGAGGTTTTGGCGAAGGGATCGGGGGATGCGGTTGCTAATGCCGGCAAAGTGATTGTGGGTGTGACGCTCGATCTCCGCGCAGCCAAACCGGGGGCTTACTTTCTGGCGACAGTTAGAGGCTCTGACAATGGCATGTACTACTACCCTGTTCAAATATCACATGGAGCTCCTTGAAAAGATGCAGAACTCCCCCTCCCCAAAACTTAATGACGGCCTGACCTCGAAAGCCAAGCATGAAGTATTCGAGGGTGTTCTCTCCGCTTTAGCTAAGAAGTTCTACAAGCCAGAGCTTCTCGAAAACGGGTGGCACGAAGCCGTTGCGAATCATCGCCCGATTATCGAATGCGCACCCACGCTGGAAGCATTTGAGCAGGCTGTTACTGTTCTTCTCCAGAATCTCAATACTTCTCACGTCGGGTTTTTTCATCAAAGCGCTCGAAGAGCTTCAAGCCGCGCGGCGCTCAGCGCAACGTATCTCGCGGACGAAACTGCCCACGGACCTCGCTGGATCTTCCAGGATGTTCATGATGGTGGTGCAGCGGCACTCGCTGGAATCCAACCTGGCGATATCCTGCTGAGGCTCGATGATAAAGAGATCGTCCCGCCAGAGCACCCAATATTCCCGATGGGAACGATTTCTAATCTCAATATTGTTGCGAGCGATGATAGCGAGCGAAAAGTAGCAGTCGATGTCTCGAAGCCAAAGGGAAAGAAGCTGCATTTTGTGGAGCCGACGCTTGTCCACTCGAAGATTGTCGGTGATGGGATTGGATACCTGAAGGTGGCGATGTTCCCTGGGATGATTGGGGTTGACGTTGCAAACGCAATCTCCAAGGCAATAGTCGGTCTCGATAAGGTCAAAGGGCTAATTATCGACCTGCGCGGAAATACAGGTGGCGGTGCGGGCGCACTCCGTCTCATGAGCTTACTGACGCCAGAAAAGGTACCGGTTGGGTTTGCGCCCGGAAAGCGCTGGGTGGGGCGGGATCTTGCGAGAGAGAAACTTGCATTTCCACGCTTCGGAAGCATTCCGTCATCCAAGAAGACTCTTTGGTTGCTGGCCTTGCGTTACCTGCCATCTCTCATCACAAAATGTCCAATCGTTTTGGAGTCTGAGGGGTATGGTCCGCAATCGTATCAAGGGAACGTCGTGCTCCTGGTTGATCGCCACACTGCAAGCGCGGCCGAGATGGTCACTATTTTTGCGAAAGAAAACAAGCTGGCAACCATCGTAGGAGAAAAGACTGCCGGAAGGCTTTTGTCTGCGACTTCAGTGAAGGTCGGCCACGGCTTCCGGCTTGCGCTCCCGACGGGCGCTTACTACACGTGGAACGGCACTGCTCTTGAGGGCAGCCCGATTGAACCTGATGTGGACATCGAATTCGATTGGCAGGACAGAAGACGCGGCAATGACCGGCAGCTCGATACGGCACTGAAGACCGTAAGCAACAAAATATCGATATAAGCGCCTTTGACCGGCTGCCAACATTCGCCCCAAGAAAAGTCTATTGCTTATCAGCGCTCAGACCTTGCACCCTGCTGTTTTAGAGCGTCTACGAGAGTTTGTCTAAGTTTCGATGCTAGAGGACCTGCCACATCGGCAGTCCGAGGATGCCACGCCAAAGCGATTTGGCACTTTAAGGTATCCAACGAATCGTCTTCCACTACAACGTAATCCTTTCCCGAGGAGGACGGCCTAACTTGAACTGGCAACACCGCTGCAAATACCCCGGTCTCCACTGCTGCGACACATTGGCCGATTGAGTCGCAAACCAGTTCAGGGATAAATACCCCACCCAGCTTTCCCGCAAGTTCTCCGAGCTGTTTCAAAAGTTGCCCGTCACCGCCTATTGCAGCGTGCGGACAATCCAGCAGCGCAGCACTAATCGTTAACATTCCTCGCGTAGGAACAAGTCGCTGAGGAACAAAAATAGCGTAACTCTGCTCGCAAATGGCGGCATTTTTCAGCGGTTTTTGTACGGCATTCGCTCGTAAGAGCCCGAAGTCAATTCGGCGCTCATTCAGATGTTCGACGATATCGTTCGTTTGCAAACTGCTCAGCTTGAAGCGGATTGGATTGTTCGGCCGCCTCAAATGCCCAATCGCTGGGACCAACAGCCACTGGAGGAGGCTGTCTCCCGCCGCAACGCGCAACGTAGGGATCGCCCCGATCGCTTGGTTTCGGAATGATTGGAGCGCGCGGAAATGCTCGCGAGTGATTTGCACCAGCGACTGTCCTGCTGCCGTAAGCTTGACCGATCTCCCAGCCTTCTCCGTCAATTCGATGCCGAAATATTCCGACAGCTCCCGCAGGTGATGGCTGAGACGGCTTTGCTTTCCAAGGTCGTCGTTGGCAGCTTTGATCAAACTACCCGCTTCACTTAACTTCAGCAGGGTATTCAGCCGTTCGTGAGAAAGGCCGCCGGTTTTGAATAGATCTTCAAACATGCGTTTTTCGCAAGTATATTGCATTAATCATAATAATTTGCGCAACTATGTTGCGCCATAGTGTAGGTATATCAACACCGGCCAATGGAGCCCACTATGAATGCTAATGACGCAACGGTTCTCGACGCAGCAGTGACTGTGGATGTTAACGGCCCCTTTTACTCAGGATTCCTTGAGAAAAAGCGCGATGGCAACCCTGCCTATGGTGCCGACGAGCAGGCATGTATTGAGCATACGGTTGCTAAGCTCAAGACGGCTGACGCTACCAAGCCAATCATCTTGCTGGGAAAGATCCAGTCTGGAAAAACGAAAACATTCTTGGGAATCACTGCACTTGCTTTCGATAATGATTACGACATCTGCGTCATCCTCACGAAGCCAACTACCGCTCTGGCAAAGCAAACATGCAAACGGGTCACCAAGGAATTTGCCGATTTTCTAGAAAGCGATCAGGTCAAAATTTATGACATTCTTGAGCTTCCGGACCGTCTCACTCAGTTCGAGTTGAATCAGAAACTGATCTTCGTGGTAAAAAAGCAGACTCATAATCTCGAACGTCTATCGGAAGCGTTGCTTCTTACTTACCCCCAATTGGGCACGCGGCACATACTGATAATCGATGATGAGGCTGATAATGCGTCCATTGGCTACGTTCAGGACAAAGAGCTTGGGCTTCAGCTTCGGACTATAGCGGGCCAAGTTGATGAACTCCGTCGTACGTTACCAAGCACATCATTTCTTCAGGTCACCGCAGCTCCTTATCCGGAACGAGGCGAACGGAGCATCCTGGCGCGTGTGGCCGGAAGCAGAATCTCCAGCCAGAAGGCTCCCCTTTGCCCAACACAGCTCTGGCTCCCGTTCGTCCACAATTCACCGAACTCGTTCCGGTTCATTCTGACTACATCGGCGGTAAGTTCTATTTCGAGGATAGCCAGATACCAAACAATCCGGCGGCGTTCGTCTTCAAGCCGGTCCGTGAAAATGAACTCGAAGTTCTCCATTCAGAAGATCGGCGCAGGTTCAGGGTTGAGGAGTGCGTCACCCACCCGAAGGTTGCCGGACTGCGCTCAGCTCTACTTTCGTTCATAACCGCGGGATGCCTCCGACGTATTCAGGATGAGCAAGCACAACGCCGGCCTAAGCGCTTCGCTTTTCTTTTTCATACCGCAGCAGGTAAGGCGTCTCATGCATGGCAGGAAAATGTCATTCTGCAATTTGAGGAGAAGCTTCATTCAGAAGCGCTGATCGCTTCAGATACCCTCCGCAATCTGATACAGGCTGCCTACGATGATCTAGTCAAGTCTCTTCTCGCAGCAAATCAGACGATCCCCGCCTTTTCAGAGGTGCATAGCCGTGTGCTGAAAGCGCTCACTGGAGGAGAATTGATGATTACGAAGGTAAATTCTGAGGCCCAGGTAGCAGCCTTGCTTGATGACGAAGGTCAGCTCAAATTGCGCAATCCGCTAAATATCTTTATCGGCGGCCAAATTCTCGACCGAGGCATTACCATCGCGAATTTGATTGGGTTCTACTATGGTCGAAACCCGAAGAAATTCCAGCAAGATACCGTGATGCAGCACTCACGCATGTATGGGTTTCGTCCCGTGGAGGATCGCGCAGTCACGCGCTTCTACACAGCACCAAATATTCACCGCGCTATGCAACGTATGCACGAGGCCGACTCCGCGTTGCGTGACCGCATCGAAGCTGGCGGAAGCGACCAGTCTGTCCACTTTGTGGAGCTCGACTCGAATGGTCAAATCGTCCCATGTGGAAATCAAAAGATATTAGCATCAAATATCACTACACTTCGCGCCAGCAGGCGCATTCTTCCGGTTGGATTTCAGACTGACTACAAGACTCGTTTGTTGCCAATTACCGAGGGCATCGATGCTTTACTTAAGACCGCCGGCCCCTTTCCTAAAGATGGCGAAGCGCCGCCTCCCTACGAAGTCCCGCTCGAACTTGCTTTTGACATCATTGATCGATTGGGCCCTAGCTTCGTAGAATTTGCGCCCGGCTACGAAGATCGTTGGGATCCAGCTGAATACAAGGCGATCCTGAAACACCTTAGCGATAACGGTCCTGTTCCGACCCAATGGGGGAAAATCCTTCTGCTGGTGCGTACGGGTCGCAATCTTAGCCGCATCATAAAAAGCACCTCTCATGCAGAATTCGCTGATGCGCCCGATACCACTCGCACGGAGGGCGCGCTAGCCCGAGCAGCAGCTATCAACATTCCGGTCTTGATGATGATTCGACAAAACGGAGCTGAGGCCCAGGAGTGGCGTGGCTGCCCTTTCTGGTGGCCAGTGATCGTGACTCCATCCACTACCCGCACGACGCTGTTTGCTCACGCCCGGTAGCAATATTGGAGCCCATGTTCGCGCCAGATCAGCAGGAACACTATGGACACGATCACCATTTGGGTTACGAAATATCACGCCTGTAAGGCATTGGAATCTTCAAGGTGCGC
>Ga0206915_1050_pt1 | contig 29936 bp, 37 predicted proteins | sample Alteio_BWOrgHeat_70_FD_152945 | JGI IMG/M metagenome (GOLD analysis project Ga0206915, IMG submission 152945) | Enriched cells from forest soil in Barre Woods Harvard Forest LTER site, Petersham, Massachusetts, United States -... | ecosystem: Environmental > Terrestrial > Soil > Temperate forest >...
ATTTTCTTTAAGCGACATGCGCTACCCATTTTTATCTATTAGTACGATGCGGCCGGCCTGTTTTGGCCGGGCGTTTAATAAAATGTCATCCATAAGAATATGGATGACAAACCAAAACTAACTGCCCGCCTGCCTTGCAAGGCAGGCATATATAAAACCTATTTTTCCACTTGCCTGTACCTTTCTTTCCAAAGTACATTAGCAAATTGTTTACTTTTTTTTAAAACCTGTTCTTCTTCCCATAAAGGGTTTTGTATGTGTAATATTTCATGAATAATGATCTCCAGCTTCTGTTTGCCTTTTATAGTGCTGTCTCTCAATAGTGTTTTCCCCGCAATAAGCCTGTCCAAAGGCCTTTTCCCTGCCTAATTTACGATAAATTATTTTCATTGCACTTTAATTTATATTTCAGGAGAATATTTCTTTTGCTTTATTATACAACAAGCCAAAGCCTGCAATATCCGGCGGCCTGGGTACCGCATTTACATTGCCCAGCACCCACCCGCGGTAATAAGCGGTGTACAGGTCGGCCCCGGTTTTAATGGAATTAATGTTTGCAAACACTGTAGCATCACCCCCCATATAAATTCCGCGGCTATCCATTTTTGTTGCGAGCATTTTTATTGAAGTTTGCCATTTATCAAATACCAAAAAGCGCCTGGCATTACCGGTCATGTTTTCCTTCTTAACTGTTGTTGCAGTAATAAAGCCATCCCACGTTCTGCCCCACCTTCCATTATCACCTTGTACCCCCGCAGCATTGGTGTTTACCAATGCGGTAAAGCCTGCAGTTTCGTTGTAAGCAACGGCAAAGGTTGTGCGCTTTACTTCAGCAGAAAATTGCAGTTCGCATATAAAATCAATCACATCCTGTTCAGGTACTGATACTTTTTCATAAAGCACTTCCGGCAATTCGGGATAATAGTTTGCTACTGTCATCATTTTAATTTAAATTGACCATCCGCATATACCAACCACGATAATCTTAGTGTTCTCTGTGTTGTATTTTTTTTGTGTATTCTTGGTGGTTTTGATTTTTTTTACCACTAAGAGCACAAAGGATGATCACAAAGAACACAAAGTTTGCTACAAGAGTGTTTAGGTTGCTATATGCGGGTAGTCAATTAATTTAATAATATTGATACATATTTTTGACGAGTGTTATAGCATTCCGGGGGTAAGTGTGCAGGTATTAGAATTTGTTCTTTAAAGCCAACGCGGCTGCGTTAAACACGCCTGCTCTTATTTTTAGATATACAGTAATAGTTGCAGCTAATGTGACCACTGCAATAATTGTAAATATTATCCACCCTCTCTTTTTCGCCAGCCCGGTTTCCGCCAAAAGATTATTTTGCAATTTGGATAACCGGGTTGATAGATCCTGGCCCTTTTGTATTTGAATATTTAAAGCGCGCATGTCAGTAACGGTATTTGTTACCGTATCGCGGATATATGAAACGCTGTTTATTTTTTCAACCAGGGTATCATGAAAATGGTGATCAGCAGGTTGATTTAAAACCGTGGCAGGCAAGTAATGATATATAGTGTCATGCAGTGTGGTTGTATCAATCCTGCTACGCAAAATGGTGTCGTTTGCACAGGGATTCTTAACGGCCCATATTTTGCCAATATCATTTACAGCCTGCTCACTTCCTTTAATTCTTGTTTCCGCACGTTTAATGGGGTCGCAGCCGGTGACACAAGCTATTGCAATAATAAAAGTAACCGGGGCCAATATAATTTTAGCCCTGTTACCTTTTGCCTCGGAGTGTTTTTTCATAACTATTGTTTTACGGTGCCCCCTGTAACGTTATTATCTTTCGCAAATGCACCAATTAAAGCAACTGCAACGCCAAGTAAGGCTTGCTTCCATCCGCCTGTTAAACCCTGGTGTATAATGGCGTCAATGCTAATTCCCCCACCGGCAATAAGGCCCAGAAGAGTTGTTTTCCAATTTTTCATAAATCCTGGTTTTTATTTGTGTAATTTTTTACCTGCTTTGTAATAATACCTTGCAGCGAGAAGGCCGCTGATTATGGCAATTATGCCGGCCATAAGGCTTACCACCTTTCCCGCATCATCAAGAGTGATATATGACAGCATAATTGAAATTGCAGTTATGATAAGACTTGTTTTACCGCTGGATGCTAAGTGTTCGTGTGACATTAATATGATTTTAAAAAATTCAGTCTGGGTTCTTGATATTATATTCGGCACTTAAATGACTTACAAAAGAAATATCTTTTGCAACTGAAACAGATATTTGGCATGATAACAAATGCGTAGTTCCTTTAATTGAATAGTTAGTGCTTTCATAATAGTTGTTTTTAAAATCCCTCAAGAATAATATAACCTGTTGAAATAGAGCCGGTAAAATTAATAGCCGTCGTGCTTACTACTAATCCTAAGCCCGTGCCATTAAATACTATTGCGGGTGTATGGCTAAAAGCGGCAGGATAAGTATATGTACTCGAAGTTCCATTTAAAGCATTGAGGTAAATCAACACTTTTTTATAACTGCTGCCCTGTTCAGGCTCGCTGCAAATAGCGGTGCCACTTGTAGAACCATTTATTGTTGTCTGCGCCGCAGTGTTTTTTATAATCGGCGTACTTACCGATGTTGAAAAAGTATTAGCGGCACTGAACGTTTGTATGTTCGCTAACGTCGCAGGTTGCTGCCATGTCGTACCGTCAAACCACTCAAATGCTTTGTCGCCTGTTGTGTATAACAATAACCCTGTTGTCGGCGTTGGAACGGCATTTCTCTGAGTATTAGTCATGCGTGGTATAAGAATACCCCGCGTGGTTGATGTTGCACTGAATATTGCCGTGGAATCCCTTGTATAAGTACCTCCCGCCTGCAATTGCAATTCTCCATCAGGATAAAGCTGCATAGTTTGAGCGAATGTATTAGTCCCGGTATTAGTGGTGAAGAACTGCATATAAGTGCCATTTTTTGCAGTCGTTAAAGTGTCAGACGTTCTAAAATTAATAATCGCACCTGTAGGATTAAATGAAGTTCCATTATACCCTGCCGAAGTTAATTGTAAAAGATTTTCATTAGCTTTTACGGCAATGGGTGATGCACCAATACTGTCCGAACGCCTTCCCTGAAACACAGATGATTGCCCAAAACTATGGTTTATAATTGCGGTTTGCGCTCCGTCGGAACCAACTGCATAAATCGCATTTGCATTTGTAAATGCTGGCAAAGAGGCAGATACATTTTTATTAATGATAAGCGCTATATGCGTACTATCATAATTAAAAGCAACAGGTGATTGGGTTAATTGCCCATTTGTTCCGGGGTAAGGGATACCCCATGGCGTATAGCCGTTAAACAGATTACTGGATACACTTAAGATTTTATTTGATACTGAATCAACATTTGAATTCAATAAAAATCTTCCTGATGCGTTTGGAAAACTATCAACCCGCCTTGTACCAGGCGGAATAATTAATGCCTTTGAAAGTCTAATTCCGGCACCTAAACTGTTTATGTAATTTAATCCTGCACTATCGGCCACAACATTGCCCGAAACAGGTAACGGTATAGCTGAAGATTGCGGAAGATAATTTACCCAATTAGTTGTCTCGTTCGCAGTTGAAACAGCTCCCATATATAATGTATTATTGTAACCGGTTACCCAGTTGCCAATATTTAATTGATTATTGCCAGTTGTAGATGAAGGAGGCTGAACATTATATCCTATATAAATATTGCCATCACCGGAAGTTTGGTTACTGCCTGCTCCAGAGCCTATTGCTATATTATTATTCCCGGTGGCGTTGAAAAATGCGTTATATCCAAATGTGGTGTTATTATTACCGTTGCTATTGGAATAAGTAGAGTTATTACCCACACTGGTATTATATCCGCCTGTAGTTGTTCCATAAAGACTGTTTACCCCAACAGCTGTATTATTTTGGTTTGATGTCAAGCTATATAATGACTGGTAACCAATTGCTGTATTATAACCATTATTTCCATTGATATTGTGTAATGTGTATGCTCCTACTGCCGTATTATAATCAGTTGCACCTGAAGCATTGAGCAATGCTTCCATTCCAATAGCAACATTATAAATATTATCTCCATTATCTAAAAGCGCTCTCAATCCAAAGGATATATTTCCAGTGGAAGCAATTCCTAAAAACCCAGCATTTGTATTATTCACCTTGAAAACAAGAGAATTATCATCTGTTGTACCAATAAAATTTGTAGATAGGGTTGTCCCGCTATTACCATTTAACGACCATAATGTACTTTCTGCACTATCGATGACTTCAGTTAGTGTACCGCCAGTAATAACCTTATTTAATACTCTTCCCGTATCAAGAGAAAAAACTCCATTTGAGCCACTATATATTATAGGGCTATTTGCAGAGATTCCTAAACGTGATATGTAATATGAAGGGTTAGTATTGGGGTAATACATCATTTCCGCATCAGCCGATTTCAAATAAGGTGTAAGATCAGCCGGCCCTACCACTCCCCACTTCACCCCATCATTTATATAAAGCAGCCCGTCTGCATTTCTAAACATAAGCCTTCCTTTATCATAAACGGCTCCCAGGGGATTGGCAGAAGTGTCACCTTTTGGTACCATTATTACACTGTCAAATTTTCCACGTGCCCAGGTATAACCATACCCGTTAACCGTTGAATACCTCGCCGTATCATTTGCGGGTGTTTGCGCTTCAGCTAATGAGCTTACCAATAATATTAAAAAAAATATCTTCTTCATTCTGTTATCAATTTTTCATATAAAATAAAAAGTGACTCTCCCGGTGCCATTCCTTTTGTTAACTCCAGCACCCCACCTGTTTTATTCCAACTATATTCCGCACTTGCCATTGGTTGTATCTCCCTGTTTATCCTCACTATATCAAAGCCTTTCACTGCCGGCAGGCTGATGGCCATTATATTATCAACTTCGGCAGTATATATTTCCTGCATCATTTCACTAAACTGCTGTGGCATAAGGTGTTCCGTTTTGCGTTGCAATAGCGGTTATGTTTTGATCGGCTACCAGCGTTTCATCAAATGCAAATACCTGCCCGCTATAAGGCGCGGTATCTATATTTAAAAAACCATTGTCCTGCATCAGCTTAACTATCAAATCAAGCGTTGCATAAGTGTTTAAACAAACGTCCCAGATGCTTTGCCCTGCCTGAGCGGTGTAATTTGTCATTATATTTTAGCGTTCGGTGATATAATCAGGTTTCCATTCCCATCAAAATATATTTGCGGGCTGTTTACCTGGTAGCCATCGTTTTGCAATTGCAACATTATATACCTGCTTAATTGCAGCTCTTTACCGGATGATTTCAGGTAAGAAAAAACTCCCACTCCATCTGCTGGCGTTTCTTTCCACCAGCCAGGAAAAGCATTGATGGTATCCTCAATATGCTGGTCATCGCTGTTACCAAAAACAAAATCATAATCATGCACATTGTTCTCACCATTATTTTTATCCTTAATGATGATAGCATTATCGCTTAGTTGTATGTCTTGCCTTGTTGCCATCAATGTGTAATTTTTGTGTCTTCAATTTCGCTTTGCATTGTTGGCGCCAGCACGCTCGTTTCCTGCGTCGTGGTCGGTGCCGCAGTACCGGTACCACTGCTCAATGTCAAAATGTGGGTGTGTGCGTTATAGTTCCCGATTAATTCGTTAACAAGATTCTCCAGGTTGTTCAGTTTTTGTGTTAATACAACGATCTTTGCCAGGCCTCCCAATTCGCCGTTGTTGAATTGTATGGTTCCGTCAACAACTTGCATTGTTGAATTACCTACTATAAATAGTATCTTATCTATCCGCCCATACTGGCATATAAAAGGCTGAACAAGATCAGAAAAAATAACTTTAACGGTGCTGCCTTTAGAAGGTATCAACAACATCCCATCATCTATTACCGGCATAAGCAAAGCGTTAATTGTGTTCCCACTTTTGCCATCAATCAAAGTGCAGTTGCAACTCCTTGATGCCTCATCAACATTTTCCACCTCACAATTGGCAATAAAAACCCTGTCGGCATTGTGTGTACCGGCCATCTTTCTTATTGCATCTGCTATTGCGCTGTCACTCATATTAAATATTTGAAGGATCTATTCCAACGGCTTTACAAGTTTGTAATTCTAAAGGCGTTAATGTTAAACTCGCCCCACCTACTCTGTAATCCAGTGTTATCACCTGCCTTAGCCCGTTTATTCCACCGGTATGATCCACTCTTTTCACTTTATATAATCCATTTCTTTCGGGCAGTATCTTATCAGTCAATTGTATATTATCGCCCTGTCTTACAAACGGTAACCCAAACGTTGTAAACTTTCCTTTAAGGCCGGTGTAATAATATTTTTTCAGGTGAACTGCTCCAAGAATCGCTAATTGATCAGTAGTCGTTGCCCCCAAAAAAGTGCATTCACTTCTTACGCCATCAAGGTTAAGTGGATAATCCTTGCCTTTTACTTTTGGCTGGCTTGTTATGGTGCCACCGGGATTGATAGTTACCAGCACTTCAAGCCTCGTTTTTTTAGTTTTAGCGCTGCCATCTTTTGTTGTTCCCCCGGGTATATTTTCATCAATCGTGTTCCTGGCAATTGCAGACACCTTCAGGTCATCTTTCCTGCTATACTCCAGCTGGTCACTGATGATATTATTCTGAAATTCAAAAACAGGCGGGTTTTTGCCGGCAATATCAGACTGCAAATAAACAAGCGACCCGCATCTTAACTCATCGCCCCTAAAATAACTTTCAAAATGAAATTGCTTTCTCAATCTTGACAGAAAATCAGCTATATTTTCATTGCCAATCCTAAACGCACCAAAGGTTGTTTCTGTTAGAGAGTTTACAGTTAAGGTTACGCCAAACGCATCCATCATTTTTATGCCGGCAGGAGAGGAGAGCATAAAATTTAAAATACTCTCGAGTGTGTCAGAGGAGGTAAAAGTATGTACCGGCACTGCAATTTGTTTAAGCAGCCACATATTATCCTCCACCTCAAACTCCAACGGCTTTTTACTTGTTACCCTGCTTATAAAGCCCTGGTATATAACAGGCTGCTTATCGTAGTAATTGCCGTCCTGCCCTAAGTACCGGTACCCTGCAGAAATAGTCACCCTGTCGCCTCGTAATAATAACGGCACGCTGTCTATAGCCGCGCCGATATTTATATTACTTGGCGGCCCGCCAAAATAGGTGCCAATCGATTCAAGCTTGCCGGTAGCACTGTTTCGTATATAAACATTCTTAGGCAGTATAATTTTGCCTTTATTGGTAAGATCACTCCAGCTATCGGATGTTTCATAACTATGGCAGAAATCGAAGTTCAATGTCAACGTACGCGGAATATCTTTGCCGGTGCTGTCCTGGTAAGACAGCGTTTGCTTAATGGTAATATTTGTGAGTACTGTTAACATTAGTTGCCGGTTATCCTTAATTCTTGAGCAGTATCTGAAATAGCGTTCAACGTAAATGGCTGGTAGCTGTATCCGCCCTCTGCCTGGCTTATCTCTCTCGTCTCAAATACGAGTGAGACAATGCCGATGGGATTGAGATATTCAGATATTATACCAACGGCTACCGGAGCTTGAATCACTGTTAAGAGTTGCGATACTTCGTCTGTCGGATATACACCATTGCTACCGCATATAATACCACGAATAGTTATTTGGGCATCGTCTTCCCCTATATATTCTTTAACAGTGCCATTCCGCCCCTGGATTTCTGTCTTAACGATTTTTCGTGGGAACGATACTGATATTAAAATGCTTTCAAGGTCAATGCGTTTGTAAGTTTGTGCTCTGCCTTGCTTGTCTGTATATTTTCCCCCTAAAATCGTAAGGCTTGTATAAACGGGGTTGCCTAAAGATTTTCCCAAAAGGTTGAAGTCTGGATCTAAAAAGTCTCCGTTGTCAATGTCATGTGCCGGCCCTACAGGTATCCTTGATGTATAAGGATTATTTTTCGTTCCATGCTTTATCTGCACAGCCGATGCAATACCTGTTAATGCTTTATTTGCAGCGAACCCTGCCGCTGTTTTTGCATTAACAATGCTCACATTCTTCAACCCGAATTCTTGCTTTAGCTGATCTAATGTTGGAATAATTGGCATTATACATTCAATTTAAAATCCACGAAATAAAATAGGATATTGCAACATCTTATCGCCAGGTTATCTATAGAGATATTTAACTTCTCAAAACAGCCACCTTCAAGGCCTAAAAACTTCCTCTATAAACGGTCAATCCTGCCAATGATCAATGGAATAGTTACCATCAATTTTGTATCGCCCTGCTTTCCTGTAAAAGGGTCTTCCAAAAACTCAACGGCACGCAACGTGTCAGTTGTTGTTGATCCAATCGTGTCGCCATAAGTAACTGGTATATCAAACCATGGAATTGATAAAGGATCATGATTAGGGCTGGCAGCTATAATGGCTTTCCATTCATCCAAATACAGCTCAATGCTGCCCGAATACTCATAGTTGCCATAAGCGCGGCTCACAGGCTGGTCACCCTGGCCATAGTTGTTATCTTTCTTTTGTTTCCTGTTGTAAGTGATAGAAGTAATGCCAACAATAGGCACACCAAATGGAGAAAATTTTACTGAGCTCCAGCTATAGTTTATTCCGTTAATTAAAACTCCCATATAATTTATTTTTTTTAAATAATTATTTAATCCCCTCCTCATTCTTCGCTTTCATAGCTCCCTTTAGGGCGGGGGGCTGCTATTTAAACCCAATCGGTATCTGTATTTGCCTTGCGATGCCATCTTCATTCAGGCTAACGTTTACAACAACTACGCTGGTTGACTGTACATTTTGCGCAGGGTTAATATACACATCGCTTGTGCTTACATCGCTCAAATCGCCATCCCTGTTCATTTGGTATAGTGGGGCAAGCGCAAGGTTTTGCAGGTAGGCTATTGTTGTAGTTGCCAGTGTGCCATCGCTGTTAAGCAGCAACCTGCCTTTTAATGCGGGCAGCATGCTTGCATAAATACCACGTGTTGCTTTATCAATCACCCTGTTGTCGTTAATGTAGGCGTAGTCTGAGCTGGTAGCAATAGCTGCATGGTTATCGTTGAAGTAAGTGCCGGATGTGCCCACATATTTTTGCAGAAAGATGTGCCTCTTTGCATCAAGCGAATCCAACAAGGCATCGGATACACTGCTGTCACTAAGCAGCTTGCCATTGGCAAAAGCGGGCACATCGCACTCAAGGCCGCCACCGGCGGATATATTGAATTTATCAACCGGCTGTCCAAAATCTTCGCTTACTGCGCTTAAAGAAAGTGCGCCCAGGGCTGCGCCTAATGTAGTGATTGATTTGCCGCTTGTTTTGTACAGGTAGTTGCCAAGATAGGCGCCATCCTGCCCGATAATAGAACTTGCTTTGTTCGCTGTTAAACCTGTAAGGCTTGTGATGGTGGAAATATCTGTAACGGCTGAAAGGTCAGATGCATATAAAGCGCTCAGCGGCTTATGACGGGCATCGTTGTTCGTTTTTATCTCTGTATCAATGGCAGAAAGATCGGCGCTGGAATAAGCTGCACCATCTTTGTAAATGGCAATTTGCCTTATGGCCCCCTGTGCAAAACTTTGCATGGTGGTTATTTCTGAAAATGTGTAGGGAGAAGGCACAGCAAAAAAACCAACAAATAGGCCATCAACACCATTTGAACCATTTTGCATTCTGAAATATTCTGCAATGTGGTAATGCCATACAGCTTGTAATGAAGCCACACCGCCGCTAAATTGTGTAAGCGTGCCGGCAATTGTTGAACCCGCAGAAAGTGTTACCACTATTGGGCTGCCGGTATTTAGATATTTGCCTAATTTTTTTGGTGCAGTAATGGTTAATGTGGCCGTTAAAAATGATGCTGAATAACCATGCGTGCCGGTGCCTGCGTTAATTGCAGTTGCTATGCTTGCGCCTAAAAGAGCAATAGTAGAATCGCCTGTTACTTTTGTGTAATTGCAAATAGTGGTTACCTGTTGGCTACTGGTTGCATTTATATCGTTTACCGTGATGATGATGTTATCGCCTGTTGCACCGGCCGCGGTTATTAGGTAGGTGCCTGTTGCGGCAGTTGCATCACTATAATCGCCTAAGATCCCTGCTGCCTCTGCATCGGATAAAGAGAGAAATTGCTTTATACGGGTTGACGAATTGAAGCCGGATGGCAAAGTGCCCGTATAGAACAGGAATGCAGAAACATAATCCTGCCCTGGTATTGTACGGCCGCTTTGGCCCTGTTGTTTTATGAATGTAATATCGGGACGAGCCATGTTATTGAGTTTATAGTTTATAGTTTGTTGTTTTCAGTTTCCAGTCTCCAGTTTATATGGAGGATATAAAGCCGAATTTATTTTTATTAGTTTCTTTTTCCTTCATTATACATTCCCAATAACTGGAAACTAAAAACTGGAAACCGGAAACTGTTTATGCTGTTGCAGATGAACTGCCCACCCACACCGTACCATTGAACCTGAATTTTGCTGCGCCATATTTATTGGCCGCTACGGTTAAAGTGCCCGGGCTCGCAAACCCTGTTGAAAAAGTTACGATGTGTGCACCTGCCCCATCCGCGGCAAATAAAAATTCAACTGTATCGCCTACAAAGGGCGCCGCATCATCAGCAAGGCCACTGCCTGTGCCAATGGTTACCGACATTGCACCTGTTAACAACCCCACATTTACCAGCGTACTGGATTTTGTAGTGGTTATGGCTAATGTAGATGCGTACGCGGGTGACTGAACGTCGTTATTTAAAACCCTTGATGTATTATCGTGGCCGGGTGTTCCTGTAAATCTTGAAAGTGTTGACATTTTTTTTAATTTATTTATGATTTGTTGTTGATGAGTAGTTCATGGATCATAGTTCATAGTAAGGAGAGCGCTATTAACAGTTCTTCGCATGTATTGGCTATGAACCATGAACTATGAACTTGTTCTTCGCATGTATTCGCTATGAACCATGAACTATGAACTTGTTCTTCGCATGTATTTACTATGAGCTATGAACCATGAGCTATGAACTTGTTCTTCGCATGTATTGGCTATGAACTATGAACCATGAGCTATGAACTCCTAACTTAGATATACAATACCGTTTCGCTGTTCCAGCCAATTTGCACATCAACCTTCATCAGCATTTTAATAAACCACAGTTCGCTGTTTGCCTGTACCTGACGCAGTTCAAGCTTGGCATCGTCAACGCTGTTAATGCCTACCCAAAGATTGCTTTCGGGTGTTGCCTTACCTTTTGCGATGAAGTAAAAATTATCAGGCAGGTCGTTGATGGGTATTACCTCGCGGCCCTTGAACTTTCTTACACCATCCTGTGTAGTGTCAATGCCTTTGTAGGTTTGGTTTATTTGCGATTGCGCGTACAGGTCATAGGATGCATAGTTCATAAAAAACTTCATGTCTGGGTCATAACGCAATGCTGCGGGTATTGCCTGGTAACCTTTAAGCAACTCGCCCTGTATGTTTGATGCTGTTAAAGTTGTTGCAGTTATGGCATTGGTTGCATCGCTGCCGCTGTTGGCAAGTTGCGCGTTTTTAATAAAACCATTCCAATATTTGTAAATCCCTGATGTTGATTTGTCAGCATTCCACAATGCTTTGTTTAACCAGCGGTCATGCCTTTTTAATACTTCCTGCACTACCACACTTTCCACCGAAACCGGTAATGAGCGGTCAATCAGTGTTGGGTTTAGCTGTGTGGCAAACCAATGGCCTTCATAATCGCGCGGGTTAAATTCAGTATATATCATATAATCTTCCGGCGTTAACACATGGCCGTCAATGGTCATGCTGCCTTTGCTCGTTGGCGTTGCGGCGCGGTCCTGTATAAAATCCTCGTAGTTTGCATCCCAGCGCGGTATGATAAAAGATTTTTTTATGCCATCCCTTACATATACATGGCCACCTTGTATGGTTTCGTTAGTGGTGATAGCCTTAACGATGAACGAACTGGCAGCTTCACCGGCATAGGTGGTATCGTTAATTACAAAACCATCAAACAGTACATTGTTAAACAGGCGCGGTGCATCCACCAGGCCTTTTACAAAGCCAATTGCAAAAAGTATTGACGCGGTTAGTGTTAGCGGTACATCAAAAAGCAGCAGCATGCTGTACGATACAAGCAGCGTGAGTAATAATGATGTAGCAATTCTTAAAACATTCTTTTCTTTCATATACATTGTTTACTTGTTTATTTAATTTTTGTGAGAAATTTGATCACACGAATTATTACGAATCACACGAATTTCTATAGCCAAATTTTCAAATGTGAAGCAGTTACTTTATGCTAACTTATTTAGTAGTAATTTGCATCTTAGTAACAGGGACTTAGCAATTGAAATAAGTAAACTGTACTATGCGGTTTTAAAAATTGTATTTAATTCGTGTAATTAGCGTAATTCGTTTTTGTTCGTGGCTTAACTGTCTTTGTTCGTGGATAGATTTTTTTAATTCGTGTAATTAGTGTAATTCGTTTTTATTCGTGGTAAAAGATATTTATGTGCCTGATCTATTTATGTTTTGCTTTTGCAGCCAGCCCCGCCATTACCGTAGCGGCGTTGTATTTGTTTACTGCGCCATGGTTAATGGTCTTGTCTTCCAGGTTGTAGGCAAATTTGTTAATGGGCAATGCATCCAGCAGCGCTTTAATGCCATCATGATCATTCCTTGCAAGGTTTGTCCACAGGGTAATTGTTTCTGCGTCGTTTTTAATTTTGCCTGCTTTGGCAATTTCCATCACCATGTTTTTTGCCTTTGTTTCTTTCATCGCATCTTCCGCGAGTTTTGTTTTTTCTTCCGCCTGTTGCAATGCAAGGCATTTTTCGTCATACTCAGCTTTAAGTTTGTCAAGCTGCTTTTTTAATTTGGACAGTTCCTTTTTAGAATCTTCCATGTCTTCCTCAGCCTTTGTTTTCTGCAAGGCCTCAGCATTCACTTTGTTTTTAATGGCTGTTAGTACAGCCTGCGGCGTTGCTTCCATAGCAAGGCCGAGATAGTTCGCAATAAGCGATAGGTCGTGGCCTTTTGCCTGATTGTTATCTGCCATAGTATCTGTGTTGTTTTTATTAGTAAAATCTGTATGTAAAATGTTGTTTATATAGGCATTGCCTGCTGTCCACAATGCCTTAATATCACCGTGTTTTGCATTTTGGATATTGCTGTTTTCAATGCTGTCGCACAGGCCATTTTCGAGGGCTGCACCAGCGCCTATCCACATGGTGCTGTCCATCAGTTCAGCAATGGCTTGCTCCGGCTTACCGCTACGGCTGGCTATCATAGTAACCAAAGAGCTTTTAATGGCATCAAGGCCGTCCTTATCACCGGTTCCGTACGGGTTATGGTACATAAGCTTCGCGTAATCTGCCATTACCCTGTTACGCCCTGCCTGGAAAATAACCGCCGCAATGCTGGCAGCTATGCCTGTGCAATAGGTATCTACTTTTGTTTTTGTTTTTAGTATGGCATTATAAATTTTAAAGCCATCCATTACCACACCGCCTTCTGAGCATATCCATACCTGTATGCGGCTGTAGCCTTTATCATCAAGGTCAAGCAACTCCTGCTGAAACGCGGCGCCATCAATGCCCAAGCCTGTTTCAGCATCAATGCCAATATTCTTGTTCAGCAGCATGATAGGTTCATCCGAATTTAGTGAGGCTGCAACTGTGTAAATCATGATGTAAATTTACTGCTAAATAATTTAGTATTTTAAAAATGGGACACTATTCTTAAAAAAAAGGTGGGACACTTTTTTTTTACGAAGGGTGGTGCAAAAATTGGAAATGTGAAGAAAAATTCGTAATTGAAAGAAGGGAGTTAATGCTGCTGATTGGCACTGAAATAATTAAAGAGGGGGAGTACATAGAAACGAAATGCAGAGCGACAATATTTTGTTTGATCACTTACGCTAAGTGCGTGATAACGGCAAATTTATCTTAACTTTAAATTTGTTGCATTCAACTTCAAACCTATAATTATGGAAATTGTTATCAAAAGAAAAAAAACATTCTTAAGAGCTCAATACGAGGTTCATAATAAAGAGGGGATAATTTATACTGCATCTCGAAGCATACTTAATTTTTTCTCAGAGATTACTCTTATGGAAAAAGGCAGCAGCAGACCAAGAATGATTATTAAAGAAAATAGCGGAAGGAGTTTTTCGTATGATATAACACGCTGGGACAATAACGTGCTGCAAATTAGGCCGGCTGATAATTGTTATGACTGCTACTGCGGAGATGATTTATATAAGTTATATCGGAATAAAGGCAGAAAATATTCGATCTATAAAAATGATGTACAGGTTGCATGGTGGGATAAAAACGCTAACAGCATATTAGGAGAAAATTTTTATACAATTATTGCCGATAAAGACGCGGATGCTGATTTAATAATATCGCTTTGCCTTGTTGTGGACAATGGTTCAGGAAGAGGGGGGACTGGAAGTATATTTTCAACGGATCTTGGCTATTTTGGTGAGGAAGCAAAGGAATTTGATGATAAGTGGCAGCCAAAAAATTAGGGCACCACATTGCTGCGATTGCCCTAAGTATAAATTTTATTTCCACCCTCTACCCCTTCTTCCCCATGGGCGGCTGTGCCATCGGCGCCACATTATGAATAGGTTTTGTTGATTTTAAGTATGCAAATATGGCTTTTAATTCACCATCAGTCATCAACCTGAAATCTTCCCATGGCATCGGTGGCAAAATAGGCCTTGTATTATCCAGCCCCATCCATTTGTCTTCGCGCAGGGCTTTAATAAATTGGTCTTCTTTCCAGTTGCCAATGCCTGTTGAATCAGAAGTAAGGTTTGCTGAATAGGTAACACCCCAGGGGCCTATCCAGGCAGTTTCTAAATTTGTTACTACAAGCCCTTTACTCTCTATCGCTTTTAAGTCAACATCGGGCAAAGGCATTTGTGCAGGATGGCCTGAAAGCAGCAGCGAGCTGTCATTTTCAGGGCCATGGGCACCCATTTTCTTTGGCGTGTGGCAATCGTTACAACCGGATACACTTACTAAATGTTCGCCCCATTTTACCTGGCTTTCAAAACCGCTATATTGTTTTAAGGCTGTTGTGGAATCAGCAATTGGCGCATCTGATGCCGTGGATTTTTGGGTGCACCCAAAGAATATTACTGATGCTGAAATAACAGACAATGCCGTGATGACAATTGTTTTTTGCATAAGGGTAAATTTTGGTTAAGGCTTAAAGATAATATTATTGGTAAAATCAATAAATTTTTTTTGCCAGCCAAAATTTTGATGCTAAACCGCTTTGCCACCACATTACTTGCCTAGATGAATTTGAAAAGCTTGAGTCCTCTCTCCATAAGCATTAGTTTATAAATAAATAATTTAATATTTTTTTTGCTAACGTAATTTCGCATAAGTTAGTCGTCCGTTTCTGCTTCATCAAAAAAATTATTAACCTAAAATGCCATTTTATGAGAAAATACATTACAGAATTTATCGGCACTTTTTTTCTTGTACTTACTGTAGGCCTTACCGTAACTGGTGGCGAACCATTAGCGCCCATTGCAATAGGGTCTGTATTAATGGTTATGATATTTGCCGGCGGCCATATTTCCGGTGGCCATTACAATCCCGCGGTTACACTGGCAGTGCTTGTGCGTGGCCGCATTACCATTAAAGATGCGGTACCCTACTGGATTGCTCAGTTTATTGCCGGCGTGGTTGCAGCGCTGATCGTTAAGTTTTTAATGGGCGATAAAGTGCCCGAAACGGCTGTGCCGCTTACCAATATTAGCCACCCGCTTATTGCTGAACTGATAGGTACATTTGCCCTTGCGTACGTAGTGTTGAATGTGGCTACATCAAAAGCCACCAATGGAAACAGCTTTTACGGCCTTGCCATTGGGTTTACCGTGGTGAGCATGGCATTTGCATTAGGCCCTATTTCGGGCGGCGCATTTAACCCCGCCGTGGCATTGGGCGCCATGCTGCTTAACCTTAAAGGGCTGGGTGATATATGGGTATATGCCGTTGGGTGCTTTGGCGGTGGCCTGCTGGCAGGGATTGTTTTTAGGTTACTTAACCCGGATGATAAATAGCCATGGCAAGTTCCAAAAATTAAATTCCAATTGGCAAAAATCAGTTGATTGGTTGATCTGTAGGTTGAAAGTTGACTGGTAAAGGAGTAGTTTATTGGTTGCGTGGTTTGCAATTCATGTAACCGGCCTGCGGCAAGCAGGTTCGTCTTAATTCGTGTTAGTAAGCGTTTAAATAACGGGCAAAGAACAAGGGATCCCGGATGTTGTATTCAACTACAAACTATCATAAAGTGATCCCTTTGGGGCAAACTGGAAACTACAAACTGGAAACCGGAAACCAGCAACCATGACAGCGTATATTCTGTTTCACCCGTTTAAACACCACCTCGGGTATATTAAAGCATGGCTGTATAATAATGCCGGGGATATTAGTGATCAAAATATTATAACCATTAAAACGCTGGGCAGCTCGCAATTAGATATGTATTGCGGCAGCCTTGGTGTGAATGATATATTGCAACAGGTTAGCGGCTATTTGCAAACATCAGGCATTAGTGATATTGAAGCGTATAGGCAATGGATAAATGATGGTTTCAAATTATGCCAGCTTAGCGATACATCCTGTTTCACATTGCGATATTTAAATAACGAAAAACCTATTCACATTCATCCAGCAAGGCATGCACCGCATACTATACGTATAAAAGCCAACGCATTAAAAAGCATTGCCTGTTATATGCTGACTAATGGTTGTAACAACAGCAATATAAATATCAATACGCTAAATAGTTTACGGCATACATACCTGCAATTGCCGCCGGTTGCCCCATCATCAACTATAGCTGAGCTTGAAAAAGTTTTTCGTTTGTTGTGCGGACGGGAGAACGTTGATTGATAACGGGGAACACAGAACCCAAAACACAGAACCTAAAAACTGTAAACCGAAAACTGGAAACTACCTATTACAAATCATCATACGCATACAGCGGGTCAATATACGAGCCGGCCTTCATTTCAAAAACAGTATTTATAATGCCATCCTTTAAACCATATATCCATCCGTGCAGGTCGGGGCGCTGTTCTTTTTTCCATGCCCTTTGTATAATAGATGTTTTAACCAGGTGCAATACCTGTTCCTTCACGTTCAGTTCTGCAAGGCGGTCGCCTCTCTTTTCTTCATCTTCAATGGCATCCAGTTCATCGCGGTAAAGGCGGTACACGTCTTTAATATTACGCAGCCACATGTTTAGCACATACCGGTAATCATGTTGTGTAAGTGCTGCTTTTATGCCGCCGCAACCATAATGCCCGCATACAATAACATGCTTTACTTTTAAATGGTTAACCGCAAAATCAAGCACGCTAAGCAAGTTTACATCGGTATGAATAACCAGGTTGGCTACGTTGCGGTGCACGAATATTTCGCCCGGCTGCGTACCGGTAATGCGGTCTGCCGGTACCCGGCTGTCGCTGCAGCCTATCCATAAAAACTCAGGGGTTTGTATTTGTGCAAGATTGTTAAAGTAATCAGGGTCTTCTGCAAGCTTTTCTGAGGCCCACTGTTTATTTTCTAATAATAGCTTTTCGTATGATAGCATGTATTGTGCGTTATTACATACAAATGTATAGGATTGTGTTGAATTGCCCCGCCCTTCAGGACGGGGATAATAAGAACTCCATTTAATTCCGGCTTTAGCCCAAACAGAGATGGGGCTAAAGCCTGTAAGTTCTCTTTGTTAGTCTCTTCCCGCCCAGAGGTGCGTGGCAATTAATAACACCTGCTAATTAATATCTTCATCCTTCCGCTCATCCTCTCGCACATCTACCAATAACCTTACAGCACGGTTTATGGCAGTGCTTACATTAACATCGTGGTCGTTTATATACTTCTCAAATCTTACCGCCAGGTTAGGCTTCAGGTAGCCCTTAATCGCCCTGTTATGCGAGATGGAATTTATCGCTTTCTTATAAATATTATTCGCTTCCATATTAAATAGAACTTTATTAAGAAGTTGTATAAGTTTCCCCCTGTGTAGCAGGGCTTCCGATTTTTCCCGGGCTCACATTATCAATAGCCAGGAAAATGTTTATACTCTGTGCTCCACCGCCGCTGCTAAACCCTATCTGTATTGCCAGGTTATAGGTTCCTGTTCCGTCAAGGGTTTTAGTAAATGTGTCATTCAGCACATACGTGGTGCCATCTACCTTTAAAAATGGCGTGCCTGGTGATGCAATGTATGTTGTTACCTGTAAATAAACGGTGGCACCGGGCGCACCTTTTAAATCAACAGTAAAATTGGCCGTTAAGCTCGTAGTGCTTCCGGGCGTATTATTAGCGAAATAGCAAGGCGCCAAATACTTCCCAACTCTAAACCTTTTTATCATGCTGTTTGATTTATGCTGTAAGAAACTTCATCGTTGCCGGCAGTGTTTTTACCTGCGTACAAAAAGTAAGCGGTGTTTGTGTGGCTCGCACATTTGGTAAGATCGCCGCTGTCTAATAAAACAGTTTGCCCTGTGCCTGCGGTTACTGTTAATGTGCGCCCGCTTCCCCACGTCCATTTTAGCCTTACAACAGCTCCGGGTACTGCGTTGGTAAAATCAAAAGTAATGGTGGTATCAACGCTTGCGGTAGTAAACTCCTCTGTTTTATCCTGGTCAAATTTTACTACGTAGCTGCTGCCAAATGTGCTGCCTGTAACTACATTCAATCCCAACCCGCACATTTTTAAATTAGCAAAGTCAACATTGCCACTGCCGCTTGTGCCGCCGGCAAAAACTATTTGACTTATGTTATGCACGTTGCGGCTAACACCGTCAGTAAACAGCACCGCGTCGGCATTGCTGGTATATTGTGTGGTTTGTATAGTGCCCACCGCGGTTTGCCCGCCCGCCGCCGTAAACGATGCAGCAGGCACCAAATAGGCAACACCGTTGTAATAAATGGCGCCCGCGCTAATGGTAAAGGTGCTGCCGCTGCCGCTGTTAACACAGCCAAACAAAATATAGTAGCCGGACGAATCGGCCCTGGCGCCAAGCAGGTTATTGGCAATGGCATTCATCACCTCCTGGTAAGCTAATTGTAAAAAATTTAAAGTACCTGCCTTTACGGGAAAACCAACTGTTGATGAAACCGCCGAGAGATCAAGATTTTTCATGTATGTTTTTTATTGTGTTATTATTTTAATTTGAGTTCGGGATAAACAAAGGCATAAATTATATATTAACCCAACGGGTTCAAATGTTTATAGAAAGAAAAGTGACATGATCTGTACGACCCCATCGGGGGTCGAATGTCCCCGTCACACAATCACTGTAAACATTCAATCCTTTCAGGATTGGTTGCGTCATGTATTATCACTAACTCATGCTATTTTTATTTAAAATTTTCAAACCGCGCGGTTTTTGCTTTTATTATATGATCTTTAAATTCATCCTGCCATCCTTTATCTGCGCCATAATTGCCACCGCATATAAAAAAGATGCCATGTTCAGGGCATATAACATTGTACAGCGGCACTACCGCTATAACATCACCTATTCCCTTTATCAATGGGGTTGTAAGGGCATTGGGTAAACCATAGTGCACTACTAAAGGTTTTTTAATTAATCCGGCAAAACGCTCCCATCTCTCAAAATCGTTTCTTTTTTCAGGGCAAGGTTTTATCTCAACATAATAATCAAGTTGAGGAAGATAAAAGTCAGGCAAATATCTCATCCCGTTCCCCAGGTCATATCCCTCGCTTTCATATTCCCATTTTACACCAAGTGCATCAAAATAAACAGCCCATCGTGCCTCAAGCCTCGACCTGAATAAATGCTGGTTGTAATATGTATCAATGGCTTTTATCATCATTAATAAGTTGCTATTGAATAAACCAGGCCGCTGGGGATATACTTACCCGCAAACGACCTGAATATCTTATCGTTATTTGATCCTGTTGTATCCAATGCATTGTACACGGCAACCGGAACATTAATAGTGAAATTGGTTTCCACCGAGAATGAATAAGAGTTGATGATATACGCACTTGAATGGCCGGTAAACGACTGGCTGCTTGCCGCCTCGCTGCCGCCTGCAATAAAAACACCCGGTGGAATAGTATTATTACTAATATAAATATCGCTCGTTCCGGTCGGTTGCCTGAAGGTTGTTCCAAACCATTTATTTAACGCGTAGGTAAGCACTATGCATTGCCCGTTGTAGCCAAGCCTTTCACTCAACCCAATAAAATTGGCCTGTACCAGCATCCAGTAAGTGCCGCCGGTTGCCGGAAAATTGGTTGATGACGCAGTATTCGCCACGAGGCATTCCCAAACCTGTTTTTGATATTGCACACGGCCGCCAACTGAATAAATTGTGCCTGTTAACCATTGGCTTGATGTGTCCCCTAAACGATAGGTGCCCAGCCACAGGTCGCGCAGCCATTGCAGCGGCGCAAAAAGGCTTTGTAATATACGCGGGTTAGGCATAACCCTTTTATCAACAGACAAAAGCTGTAGCGATTGCTGCGATGGCGTTGCATTGGCAGCAGGTTGCGCAAGGTCTATATCATAAAAGTCGCTCATTATTCTGCTATAAGGGTTAATTGATGTATTAGGTCATTACTTCCCGGATCTTCCGGCACTATGTACCCCGCAACGGTATTCCACAGCCTGCTTATAACAGCTTCGGATTGTACAAGATAGGTGGCAGTTCCGCCGTTTGCCCTTGCACTCACATTCACCAACACCACATCATTCACACCGGCAACATTGCGTATGGTATTTTCAAGGTCAGATATTTTTACCTGCCCGTTAAATGGCAGCACTGCCAGATAGTTGTTTATAGCATTAATTACATTCGCCTGTATGATGCCCGAATACTGCCCCTGGTAATAAACATTGGCCTGCACAAATAAAATATCGGCGCTGCCGGATGAGCATATGTAGTTAACCCCGGCAATACCAATACCGTTTGGCGGGCTTATATATGCCTGTAATGCCGATAGTTGTGTTGGCGATAATGCAGCAGGCGTTGTACCTGTAGCCACTTTAATAAGCACGTTATTGGCCGATGTGGTTGTTACACTGCAGCGTGTAATAATTTGCAGTGTGCTGTTAACAACAGGGTAGTATGGCGCCAGGCCTGCTGTAAACTGGATGATCTGCGGCGTAGTGGCCGAATACTGAAATTTAAATACCTGTGCCTGTATCCATGCATCTGTTGCAGGTGCTGCCGATGCTGCAACAGCTTCCACATTAGCGGTAAAAACGTCAATCAGTTGTTCAAGCACGGCTATCGCCGTGGCAACACAAAAACACAGCAGTCGCAGAATGTTTCTTTTACTCCATTGTGTTGTATCTAAAGTAATTCCAACTGTTGCAAGGTTAGCCTGCAGGCTGCTGTTTATTTGCGATTGTATTAACGATATTGATCGTGCCATAGCTTTATACTCATGGTAAGTTTATACCCCTGCTGTACCTGCAGCAAAAGCGGTTAAATAAATGTGTTTGTGTTATAGTTTTTTTGCCTGGCGGCTGCCCTTACGGGGCTGGGGTTTCTATTTGTGCATCATAGGGCGGCACGCTGTATATAAACTGCCCGTCGGTGCTGCCTCCTGTATCGGTAAAGTTGCAAACAAAGTCAATGGTGTAATGGTATATGTTGGTATGGTCATATTCCTGCTGTTCTTTTACCGCATTCAGCGGTCCGCACCCTGTGGGGCAGTGCAGGTGCAGCAGGGCAATCACCGCGTCCCTAAGGTCAAATATGGCAAGGTCCTGTTCAAGGGTGCCATCAATGTTGTAATATTCGTGTATTAAATGAATACGGAAAATTATATCCGCACTGCGGTAGCCCTGCCCCAACACTGAATATGCGGCCTGGTTAACCACTTCAACAAACGCAGCCGGTTTGGCATAGCTGTATAATTTGCCATCCTGCTCAAGCTTATACTGGTTGTTCCAAACACGCGTGTAGAGCACAACGGTATTGCCATCTGCATTTACCACCTGCATATTGCCCAGCAGCGTTAAAATATCCTGTACCGGTTGCTTAATTGTTGCCATGTGTAAGTTTACAGTTTACGGTTTTCAGTTTATAGTTTTCAGTTTGTCCTAAAGGGATCACTTTGTGATAGTTTGTAGTTCAAAATCCCTTGTTCCTTGTTCGATATTCATTTCTCTTCATCCCTTCAACATTCAGGATTCCTTGCTCGATATTCATTTCTCTTCTTCCCTTCAACATTCAAAATCCCTTGTTCCTTGTTCAATATTCATTTCTCTTCTTCCCTTCAACATTCAGGATTCCTTGTTCCTTGCTCGATATTCAAACCCTTGTTCAATATTCAACCTGTTCTCAATTTCAATCTCAAGCAATTTACTAAAAAATTTAGTAAATAAAAAATTTATTTTAAAGTTTTTTTTGGGGGTGCATTTCATTAACCCCAGCTTTAAAGCTGGGGCAATCGAAAAGCATAAACTCCGGGCTTTAGCCCAAGGCTTCACGCCAAAGCTTTATATACGCTGGCAATGGCTTCCGCAGCCTTTGCCTCGGTTATGCCATAGGCCTGCGCTACCTATGCGGCCTTAAAACCTTTTGTTATTTCAGATACTTTATTGGTTAGTTCAAATATATTATTGGCCAAATCCATCACCTCGTTCCACGAGCTTATAAAACTGTCTTTGGTTGCCTCGGGCAACGTTTGCAACTGCCCCTGTACATGCATTATTGTATCGCCAACAGTAAAAATATTGTCATGCTAATTTTTTTATATATATTAGCTTTCAATACCTTAAAAACATGAAGTACATTTTTTTACTGCTTACCCTTTCTATATTGTTCTTTACCTGTACTCAACAGACTACAGAAGAAAAAATAACTCAGGCTTTAAAAAAATTCGTCACTAGCGAAGTTTCAAAGGATGGTTCTTTAGAAAGCCTTACTCTGGACAGTGTTCGCTATAGTGAGCAACCTATGAGTAGGTACTTTGAATATTGGAAGGGAAAAATATTAACTAATAAACACATAAACGAGGAACAACTACCAAGCGTATCACAAGATTTTGATACGTTGATAGCTAAGTCAGATACAGCTGTTAAAATTTATGAAGTTGATTATCATTCAATAATCAGGACGAATAAAGAAAATACAGATAGCCACAATAAGCTTTTTATGAATGAGAAGGACTTAAGTATTGTTGAGAATGATAATGTAGTCAAACTTATTGATAAAGCTTTTCAAGCAAAATAAGATATTGAATTACCTATATTTGTAATAGGTTAATTTTAAAAATTCAATCCCCCGTTGCGATCTGGCTGTCATTAACCGCACTTACCAGGGCTTGTGCTACCATATCTTTTATTTTGCCTACTCCTTCGGTTAAATTTGTCGTTTGAATTTTTAATTCATGCACTAGTTCTTTAATGTCAATTTTTATAGATACATTTTTTGAGGCGTTTGCTTTGTGCCTGTTATTGGTAACTCCTCCCAATTTTATTTTGCTAAAAATTTGCGTATTTAAAAAAGAGGGTTTAATTTGTCGGGGAATTAGGAACTAAACCTAAAAACAAGCTGCAATATGAAAAAGCTTTACTTTATTACATTACTATCATTGATGTATGCATGCCATCAGCAAACCCTTAAAGAAAAATTAACAGCGATTGAATTGAATTCATGGAAATCAAATCCACATATCGAAAATGAACAAATTGACTCAATGAAAATAGAAGATTTGCACTACAATTTGGGGTCAATAAAGGACTATTACAAATACTTAAATCAAAGGGCATCTTCAATAGCTGGTCGTATCGAAAATAACGTTAAAAACCCCCACCCGGGTATGGCGTCCGATACTTCCCAGCAAACTAAGGATTCAATACAGTTTTACAAGGGCGAAGAGGATTTTATAAACGATATTGCTCAAAGTGCAGATACATCGGTAAAGATATATTCACTTCGCTATAAGATTTCCTTTATAAAAGAGAAATCAAATCATATCTCACTACATTCAATTGGATTTGTTTATCAAAAAGATTTTAATAACATCTATATTAACATTGATAGTATTTATAGAATGCAAATAAAAAAATGACTATTCCATACCAATCTCTGTGTCATTAACTGCACTAACCAATGCTTGTGTTACCATATCTTTTATTTTGCCTGTTGCCTCTGTTAGATTAGTGGTTTGTATTTTTAATTCGTGTACTAATTCTTTAATGTCAATCTTAATAGTTACATTTTTTGAGCGTTTGCTTTTATGCCATTACCGGCAAAATTTTAATTTGCTAAAAATTTGCGTATTTAAAAAAGAGAGTTTAATTTGTTGGTCAATTAGCTACTAAACTTATAAACAAGCTGCAATATGAAGAAGTTTTATTTTTTTGCCTTACTATCATTGTTATATGCCTGCCACCAGCAAACCCTTGAAGAAAAATTAACGGAGGCAGAATTAAAGATATGTAAAAAAGGGCATTATATTAATGGTGAACAAATGGATTCTGTTAAAATTGATAAAATGGAATATACCTTGTGCACTTTAAAAGATTACTATAAATCGTTATCTGAAAAAGCTTCCTCAAAAGCAACAGCCCTGGAAAATAATAGCGAAAATCAACGTCCTGGCGTTCTCTCAGATGCTTTTAAACAAACTAAAGATTCAATAGAGTATTTTAAGAATGAGGAGGCCTTCATAGATAATTTGGCTCAAAATGCTGATACCGCTAAAAACTTATACTTCCTTAAGTATATGTTGTCTTTTAAAATAAACAATTCAAATAATATTTCTGTCCCGGCAAGAGGATATGTCTATCAAAAAGATCTTAGTTATGTGTATATAAATATTGATAGCATTTATAGGGCTCAATTGAAAAAATAATCATTCCATATCTATCGCTGTATCGTTAACTGCGCTTATCAAAGCTTGCGTTACCATATCTTTTATTTTTCCGGTAGCTTCAGTAAGATTAGTAGTTTGTATTTTAAGCTCATGCACCAATTCTTTAATGTCAATTTTTATAGACACATTTTTTGAAGCAGTCGCTTTTGTTCCATCATCGGTAACTATGTTATTCTGACCACTGTTAGTTGCGCTGTTGTTTTCATGAAAGGTTTCGGGCTTTGTTGACTTAATGGACGTTTTGGGTGATACATCCTTCCCGTGACTGGTAATATTATTTATTATTTCAAACATACCTTTATTTGCATCGTTCGTAACATCTGATGATTGCTTATTTAAGGAGGCAACGAGTTTGTAAACACCATCTGTGTATTTGTAAACATCTTGAATAACCGAATATTCCTTCAGCCAAAACCCTGGACCGGGATCTGGATTTGCATGATAAGTATCCACACTGGTTGATAAATATTTTTCAACATTCGCTTTTCCAAAAATGGAATTTAATTGATCTTGTTTTTCGCTACTGCTTAAGGATTTATTATTAAAAATGTCCCATGCCTTTTGTTCATTTTGTTTATTTTGGAATTCTTTGTTAATCAAATCTTTCATATTCCCAGCAATACTTTCTGTCGCCGCCATTTTTAAAGCTGCTGCTTGTACAGCATCGCCAAAGTCTTTCATGTCTCCGGTCGCTTTTTGAATGTCTATGCGTGTATCACTCAAATTATTTGTGAAATCGCCTCCAAGTTCTTTTATATTTTTCCAATGTTCCTTGGCTCCTTTAAGCGCATCGTTTCTTTGCGTTTCGGTTTTGGTAGTATCATCTGCAATTTTTTGGTAGTCTCTCACCAACTCCAGTTCAGTTTGCATTGGCGCCAGCCTGTTTGCCAATTCATCGCTCGCTTTTTTCTCAATATCTCCTGTTTCCTTTTCTAAAGAATGCAAATCTTCATAATTATCCTTCACTTCTTTAAGGTTACTCGATGCACTAAATGCCCAGGCTGCTAATACGCTTATGGCGGTAACAATTATCATCCCGGGAAAAGCATCCACCGCTACATTCAATGCCCATTGCGCTGCGGTAAGCTCGCTGGTAATACCGGCCTCTGCAATTTCGGCGGCAGTAAGCTCACCGCTGGCAATGGCTTCGGCGGCCTTTGCCTGCGTTATGCCATAGGCCTGCGCTACCTGTGAGGCCTTAAAGCCTTTGGTTATTTCAGATACTTTATTGGTTAGCTCAAATATATTATTGGCCAAATCCATCACCTCGTTCCATGAGCTTATAAAGCTGTCTTTGGTTGCCTCTGGCAATGTTTGTAACTGCCGCTGTACATGCATTATTGTATCGCCAAAAATGGACGCAACCTCATTTACATCTTTCAGCGTTTGCTCAAGTGCTTTTACTGCATCATCCGCCTCTTTTATCTTGGGCGACAGGTTGTCCCTCAGATATATCGTATATATTTTATTATCTTCCATTATTCAAATTTTACACTGTGTGTTACTTGTAAATAAAACTTTACCTGGCACCATGCCTGTATAAATTCATCCTCCGTCATCGCTTCAAGCTCCTGCATGTTTAAACGCAATACGCAGCGAATTAAGGCTGCCATCCTACCCCATTCGCTGCGCCCGTTGCTTACTTCGTAAACTATTTTTTTTTATTCCACTGGTCGCTGGCCCTGCGCATAAATTTTATGCAGGCATCCGTTAAGGCCAGTTTGTATTCATCACATTCGGGGCTTTCGCCATAGGTAATGCTGTCGCTTTCTTCTTTAAGCGTGCATATCTCGCGCATTTCGTCGTTGGCTGAATACATACCCGTGCTGGCCGCTTTATCCATGATGCGTATTTTTATCATGTAACTTGGCTCTTTAAGGTAGGCAGCCACCCTGTTACCGGTTACAGGCGTTATAAAAACAACCGGCGTTACTTTAGCGCCATATTTCGCGCTTAACTGGTCGGCCTGCAGTTGGTAAGCCGATATCTCGTCTGCAGATAATTCCCCGGTTAATTGCGGTAACTGTGTCATGTCGTCCATATTTGTTTTTTGCGGCCACAGGCCTGTTATTAAATGTAATTTTTGTAATTGATCTTTTAAATGTGGTTGCGTTTTTAACGGATGACATCTTTCCAAAAGATGTCATCCGTATAGCATCTCACATTTCACGTCTGTCGTCTCACGTTTCACGTTTCACTATTTCCTCTTCACTTTTAACTTTTAACTCTTCACTCCTCAATGACCCAATGACCCACTGACTTTTCTTCCCTGTCAACCGTCATCTCTCATCTGTCAACTTCTTCCTTATTGACTTATTGACCCAATGACCTTCTGACCAATGACTCACTGACTTTCTGACTTTTCCGACTTCCGGACTTTTATCCCCGTTCTTTGCGTAAAATAATCCCAATCCGGCTCGCCACCTGCTTGTGTAATGGTGTTGAATATACCGGCAGTAACCTGGTTGCTTGCATCATCAAGTTCGCGTTCCTGCTGTTGCTCTTTATTGTTCTTCAGTTTCCATTTGCTGCCCGGCGCAATGGGGAAACCAAATTTTATCAGGCGCGGCATAAGCTCGTTATTCACAATGTTCTCGCACAACTTGGCGTCTTCCGCCTGTATGCCCCACAACGCTTTTGATACGCGGCTTGCCTCCACGTTTTGAATGCTGCCTAACCGGCCAGGCGTACTGTCAAGTGCATCGGCATGGCCCAGCAGCAACTTGCTTATCTTGGCTTCCAGCCTTTTTTCAAAATCCGCGTACGATGCGTAGCCGTCGCCCGTGCCCTTGGGCTCAATCAGTTCCACCTCGTCGGCTGCATCTAATAAAATGTAGGCATCGTGGCCCATTTTAGCGAGTGCTTGTTCAAAAAGGCCGCGCTCTGTTTCATCCACCTTGCCGGTAATGCCCTTGCGTATGGGCTGCCCGTAGGTTTGAATAAAATCGGCATTAAAGGCGGTGTTGTTGCGTAAATAGATTTCGGTTTTGGCAATGGTATAAAACAACCCATAGCCGCAACTGCTAACGCCGTTGTCGGTGGGGGTGGGCACCCATACATGCCAGTCTTTATACGGGTCGGCGGTAAAATCCTGCCCCGCCATTGAGTAGTCAAAGGGCGCCACATTAAGCCTGTCAGGCGAAATATTCCAGCGCCGCACAAAGCTCAGGCGCGGAAAAGCATTGTTCTCAATATCGCCCAGCGCAATAAGCGAGTAGCCGTAAAAATTAGCATCCAGCACATACGATAAAAAATTACTGAACCACTGCGCCTTTAGCAGGCTGGTTGCATCAGCATCTTCCACGCCATCTTCGCCGCATACCATAAACTCGCGCAGCAGCGTAAGCTGCTTGCGTGTTTTTACACAGGCCAGCACATGCTCGTTTAAAACGGTGTCAATAAAAATGCGCTGCATCTTTACCCTAAAGGGAAAATATGCCAGTTCAGCCTCCGCCACGGCGGTACGCCAAAGCTGTATATCTGTTTTTATGCGCTGCAACTGTACAGGCGTTATATAGTTGCTAAGGTTTTTATGGCCCTTAGCCGTGCCGGGGTTTACGCGCGCCCCAAACGATAATTTGTTTTTGATATATGTAACAGGATTTTGCATATAATAGTTTATAGTTTACAGTTTTCAGTTTGTCCCAAAGGGATCATTTTGTGGTAGTTTGGTGATTGGCAGTTTCGGGTTTGTCAAGCTCCGTTCGCAGTAACTGAAAACTATAGACCGTAAGCTGTAAACTTTCTAATCTTCTCATTAACTGAAAACTATAGACTATAAACTTCTAAGCTTTCCAACTAACTGAAAACTAAAAACCGTAAACTGGAAACTGTTTTTTAATACACATTCACATTCTTCGGCTGGCTGCCCCAGCGGATGCGCCCGCCGGCCTTTGGCTGCAGCGGTATAAGGTTAGCCGTTATGCTGCCCTTCATGGCCATAGTAAGCCAGTTAACGGCATCCTGGTAGCGTTTTATACGCAGGTCGGGCACGTTGCGCGGCGATATTCTTGAATGAAGATGGTATAGCGTAATATCAATAATACAGGTTAGCATTTGCTGGCTGCGGTTATCGCCCTGCACCCATGCCGTTACGGTGGGTGTAAGCGGCGTATCGGTGTTCAGGATGAACAGCGACTCGCCGTTTGCGAGGCTGGTGTTTAACAGCGTTAAAACACCAGCCCCGGCATCCCATGTATATTGCGGGAAGAGCAACGGCTTAATTTCTTTTATTATCTGTATAATAGATCTTCCGATAAGGCCGGGCAGCGATACGGTTACTATGTTATCGGCGGTGGCAATATAAACCGCCTGCGTTACCGAGTTGTAACCCGGCGCATAATTATTTACCGGGCTGCTGTATAGTGTGCCCGCAGGCGCGGTAAAAGGCGTGCCGGTGCCCCAATACTTTTCGCCGTTTATTTTATCATCGGGAAAAATGTTGGGCGGTGGCACATCGCTGGTGGATGGGTACTGAATATAGCTGTAATGGCTTTGGTATGCGCTTGCTATCTGGCAGGTATAGACATTGTTTTTATAAAACACCTGGTCGCCCACGCTGTAATAGTTTTGCAGGTTAAAGGCAGGCTGCGGTGTGCTCACATAAAACAGCGTGTACTGCACGCCCAAAAACACCCAGTGCGAGAGAGTAAAAGCTTCCGGCACCGAAATGCCCGCCAGGTTTATATACACATTGCCATATTGCAGCACCAGCGATAATGCCGGGTACTGAATGTTGGGGTTGTAAGCAACCGCGTCAAGATACACCCTGTCAGCCGCATTATAGGGTACCAGTGGGTTGTACGCGGTGGTACCGGTAAACTCACTGTCAATCGCGTACTTTTGTTTAAGGTAGCTTGCGGCCTCTTCAATAGCGGTAAGTGCCGCCGTATTAAGCACATTGGTATCGTTGCCAATAACCTGGTTAAGGTTATCAACCTGTATTTGCTTTTTAAAGTCCTGTAGAATTAAGTAGCTCATTATTTTGTTAAATATGTAAGCA
>Ga0206915_1052_pt1 | contig 29587 bp, 34 predicted proteins | sample Alteio_BWOrgHeat_70_FD_152945 | JGI IMG/M metagenome (GOLD analysis project Ga0206915, IMG submission 152945) | Enriched cells from forest soil in Barre Woods Harvard Forest LTER site, Petersham, Massachusetts, United States -... | ecosystem: Environmental > Terrestrial > Soil > Temperate forest >...
CATGCGGTGAGCAAGCGGGGCATATACCCAAATGGTTTCGCTTGCTATTTTCAACTGCTTTTCGCGTTTCATATAATCCAGCGTACGCATATTGTGCAGCCGGTCCGCCAGCTTTATTAAAATAACGCGGGGGTCGTTGGTAAGCGTGAGCAATATCTTCTTAAAATTTTCAGCCTGCGCACTTGTATTGGGGTCAATAACGTTTGATATTTTCGTAAGCCCGTCAACAATCCTGGCTATTTCACTGCCAAACTCTCTTTCTACATCTTCCAGTGTAACATCTGTATCTTCTACTGTATCGTGTAATAACGCGCATATAGTTGACCGTATGCCCAAACCAATTTCTTCCGCGCATATTCTTGCTACTGCCAGCGGGTGAAGTATATATGGCTCACCGCTTTTACGGCGCATGGTTTTGTGCGCATTTGCTGCCATTTCAAAAGCTTCGCGTACAAGTTCTTTGTCGCCGCTTTTAAGATTTGAGCGTATGCTGCGCAATAAAGTGCGGTATTGCCGTAGAATTTCCTTGCGTTCCTGTTCTTCGGTAAGGTTATATTTAGGCGGTGCAGCCTCTAACACGGTAACTTGCTCTTGATCCTCCATAAGGATAACGAATTTACGAAAAAAGCGCCATTTTTCAATCTTGAAAGCTAAACAATTCAATATCAATAAAATGTTTAATAACTAATTTCCCGGGAGATGCTTAATACATTAAAAAAAAGCCTAATTTAGGCAAGCCAAAATTATCAGCATGAAAATAGCTTTACCAAAAAAACTGCATTGCTACATTATTTTAATTGCGCTGTTTTATAGTGTTTCATCTTTTGCACAGGATGGCAGTTTAGACGCCTCTTTTGGCAACGGCGGCAAAGTAATAACCGATTTTGGCGGCCCAAAGGATTTCGCTACCTGCATGGCGCTTCAAACCGATAATAAAATTATTGTTGGGGGATACGTAACACTTGTTTCAAAACAATATTTTGCTTTGGCGAGATACCAAACCAATGGTTCACCTGACAGCAGCTTTGGCACAAACGGCAAGGTAACAACCGGCTTTAGTGGAATTACAGCGGTTTTTCTTGAATCAATGAAGCTGCAGGTTGATGGTAAGATAGTAGCAGGCGGATACCTGTTAGACGGTGTAAATAATGATTTTGTGCTGGTAAGATATAAAACCGATGGCAGCCTTGATTCAACTTTTGGCACCAATGGAATACTTATTACAGCATTAAACGGTAATAATAACCGTTCTACTTCTATTGAAATCGAGCCGGATGGAACCATTATAGTAGCAGGTAAAATAGATTGTAAACCTGCGGTACGCCGCTATGAATCCAACGGCGCTACCTCATTGTTTTTTGCGCAGGCTGGTATAGCAACACCAGGTTCAGGTAATTGTTACGATGTAAACTCAATGTTCATAGTTGCTTTAACCGGTGTAGTAATAACAGGGCAATCTGACGGCACCATAGATAATATGTTTCTGATGAAACTTAATACAAGTGGGCAAGGAAGCCTTGATTCCTCGTTTGGAACAAATGGGTTAGTAAAAACAACGATAAGCGATACAAGCGGGGTATTTGCCTCATTAGGCCAGCCGGATGGAAAGATTATTGTAGCAGGTTTTGATGCCGCCACTTCGTCCAACCGCCAATTTGTGGTTGCCCGTTACCAAACAACCGGTTCTCTTGATTCATCGTTTGGCACTAATGGGGAAGTAAGAACAACTTTTAGCACCGGCAGTGCAACCGCATATTCACTTGCCTTAGCAAGCAACGGCAATATAATTGTTACCGGCAGCCTTAAAACATCTTCAACCGATGAGATTGTTTTGCTTGTGTTAGATTCCACCGGAAAGGCCAATCTAAATTATGGCACAAACGGGGAAGTAGTAACAGGTAATGCATCGGGTGATTATGCTGTTGCATCGGTTATACAGCCCGACGGAAAATTAGTGGTGGCAGGCTATACCTTAAGCGCGGATTCAACAGGCTATAACTTTATTGTGGCCCGCTACAATACCCAACAATCTTTACCGATAAAGCTTAGTTCATTTACCGCATCTGCAGGCAAAAATGCCGTTGTGCTCAACTGGGTTACTGCAACAGAATTAAATAATAGTTATTTTGCCATCGAACGCAAGGGCAACACATCCAGCTTTACAGCCATTGGAACTATAGCGGGCAAGGGCAACTCAAGTCAATCGCAGGCGTACACTTTTACTGACATACAACCTTTACAGGGCGACAATTTTTACCGCCTTAAACAAGTTGATAAAGACGGAAAGTTTACTTACTCAAACATTGTGCGCGTTGGCTTTGGCGTAACAATGCCTTATATACAGGTTTATCCTAACCCGTCTAAAAATACGGCGCAGGTTAACGGGTTAGTCACAGGAGCTGAACTTTCGATAGTTGATATGGCCGGAAGATCAATACAAAAGGCCGTTGCTTCGGGGAACAATTATACACTTAATGTGCAATCTCTTTCCCCGGGCATTTATTTTATCAGGGTTAACCAGGGTAATAAAACCACGGTACTGAAATTGCTGAAGGAATAAATAAAGCCAACAATAGCTTGGCCTTACCATTTATCAACTAATCAGTCAAATTCACCCAAAACATGGTTCAGACAAATTACCTTTGCCCTGAATTATGAGTGGAACGTCTATTAGAAAGAAGATATTCGATTTTACGGTACTACGCAGGGTATTTCAATTTGTAAAACCATACCGGCTGCATTTTCTTATAAGTTTGGTACTGGCTATTTTGCTTGCGCTTATTACCCCTTTAAGGCCGTATCTTATACAATTAACCGTTGATAAAGCAACCGGAAAACACACAAACATCCCGGGTTTTCTAAAATGGTGCTTGTTTAATACAAATATTAACAATTTAAGGCAGTTTATTTATTCCATTACCATTTTGCAGATCGTTTTTCTGCTGGTTGAAACTGCCATGCGTTTTTTCTTTTCCTTCCTCACCTCCTGGCTTGGGCAAAGCGTTGTAAAAGATATGCGGGTAAGTGTTTTTAATAAGATCATTGGCCTTAACCTAAGGCAGTTTGATACTACACCCATTGGTACACTAACCACCCGCACCATCAACGATATTGAAAGCATCAATGACATTTTTTCGGATGGGTTGATACCCATTATTGCAGACCTGCTCTCTATTGTGGTTATCCTGGTGGTAATGTTCCTGACCAACTGGCAACTAACCTTGGTAAGCCTCATTCCTATCCCCCTACTCATAATGGCTACCTATTATTTTAAAGAAAGCGTAAATAAAAGTTTTATTCGGGTACGTAATGCAGTTGCTGCATTAAATGCTTTTGTACAGGAGCATATTACCGGCATGCAGGTAGTGCAGGCATTTGCCGCCGAAGAGCGCGAGTTTAATAAATTCAGGAAGATAAACAAGGAGCACCGGAACGCAAATATCCGCTCAATCTTTGCGTATTCTATTTTTTTCCCGGTGGTTGAAATTGTGTTGGCCATTTCAATGGGTTTTCTTGTATGGTGGCTGGCTGATAGGGTAGGCCACAACCCGGTGAAAGACCAAAACCTCGCGGGTGAACTGATTGCCTTTATCCTGTACCTTAATCTTATATTCAGGCCGCTAAGGGTAATTGCCGACAAATTTAATGTGCTGCAAATGGGAATGATAGCAGCGGAACGGGTTTTTAAAGTACTGGATAATAAAGATGTGATGGCACCCCCATCCTCCCGAATCCCGCCTTTGCGGGACGGGACAGGCGCTAAAGAGGGGATGAAGAAATCTCCATTTGTTGAAGCGGAGAATGGCAATATGCACCCACTCCCTTTAAATGATTTTGCAAAGAGCTCTGAAGATGGATTGAATACCCTTGCTAAAATAAAAGGAGAAGTGGAATTTCAGCATGTTTGGTTTGCCTATAACGATGAAAATTATGTGCTAAAGGATATAAACTTTCATATAAAACCGGGTGAAACCATAGCATTGGTAGGGCATACCGGCAGCGGCAAAACCTCCATAATAAGCCTGCTTAACAGGCTGTACCATATACAAAAAGGCGTTATTAAGCTTGACGGGGCAAGCATAGATGAATATGAACTGGATACCTTGCGGGGTAGTATCGGCGTAGTGTTACAGGACGTTTTCTTATTTTCAGGCTCGGTTTTAGATAATATTACGCTTCGTAATCCCGAAATAGGCAAGGAAAAAGTGATACAAGCTGCAAAAATGATCGGCGTTCACGATTTTATAATGCAGCTACCCGGCGGTTACAGCTATAATGTAATGGAACGGGGCAATACTTTAAGCCTGGGCCAAAGGCAACTAATTTCCTTCATCAGGGCATTGCTGTTTGACCCATCCATATTGATATTGGACGAGGCAACATCTTCCATAGATACCGAAAGTGAATTACTTATACAAAAAGCTATAGATACGCTTATTTCAGGGAGAACATCTATTGTTATAGCCCACAGGCTGTCAACGATCCGTAAAGCAAGCAAAATAATAGTGCTGGATAAAGGTGAAATAAAAGAAACCGGCACGCACGACGAATTGCTTGCACTTGGTGGATTTTATAGTAAATTGCATAGCATGCAGCTGGAGAAAAAGAAGGCTGTAGTGATATAAAATGAAACCGCAGGAAATTGACGATATAGACCGTTCTCAATTCCGTGAAATTACGGATGCCGACTATGAAAAGGCAGAAATAGACCTGCTACGCGATGCTTTAAAGCGCAGCCATGAAGAAAGATTTTTAATGATGACGAGGCTAATGAAAATGAATATTATGTTTAAAAAGGCTAAAATTATCCGCACTCCTTATACATTAGATAAATAAAAACCTAAAGTATGAAAAATGATCTTCAAATAAAAGATGAAACATTAAATACGCAATCAAATCGTAAAATTGAATACAGGGGCTTTATTAATATATCTGAGGATGAAAAACTTCTTGAAGATTATCGCAAATCAGGTATAGAAAAGTTACAACTTTTTACAAAAATGCTTAGACGAAATGCAATGTTCAATAAGGCAAAGCTTATAACCAAACCGAAATAATCTCATTCGTATGGATTTGATGGATGAAGAATTAATTGAATTCTGGCGAAAGCTTAATGAGAATAATGTAAAATATATGATGGTTGGCGGTTTGGCAACCCGCTTTCATGGGTATAACAGGACTACTGATGATTTGGATATGTGGATAGAAGACACTCTTAATAACAGGAAAAACTTACGAAAAGCGTTTATTGAATTGAATTATGGCGACTTTCTTTCTATTGAAACTACGCAATTTGTACCCGGCTGGAGCAGTTTTTATGCCGCTGGAATTATGTTAGATATCATGACAGAAATGAAAGGTTTAGAAAATATATCATTTTCTGGATGTTATGAAAAAGCCGCTTTTTATGACGTTGGAGGAATTGCCGTTCCATTTATAAATATTAACCACCTTATTGCCAATAAAAAAGCGGTAAACCGTGATAAGGATATAATAGATGTCAAGAATCTGGAAATAATAATCAAGAAATTAACTGAAAATGAATAAAGCAAATCCCCTCTCTAACTTTTTCCCAAAATCCAAACGGTAAAATCCCTTTTTTATGGTGTCAACCCCTATCTTTGCGGCAAATTTAAGGATGGGTATGGTATTAAAAAGCCTCAAATCTTTACTGGTAGCTGTTTTCAGCGTTTTTATGCTGTCTTTTTTAAACCCGCTGTTTGCCAAAGATTCTCCTGGAAATGGAGAAAAGCTAAGGCCAGGCGATATTTTAATGGAACACATCATGGATGCCCATGAATTTCATATCATTACAATTAATGATAATGAAATAGTTATCCCCCTTCCTGTTATCCTCTATTCACCCGAAAAAGGCTTTGATTTTTTCTCATCCTCCAAATTTAACCACAGGCACGATGTATATCATGGTTACAGGATAATTGATGATGAATACCTTGCCCAATTAAAAGCGCAGGGGATAGATACTAAAAAGAACAGGTTAAGCGCCGGCAAGCTGATAGCTGTAAATGCGGATGGAAGCTGGGATGCCAATGCGAAATATTATGATCTTTCAATAACCCGCAACGTAATTCAGCTGCTTATTTCGTCAATCTTACTCATATTGGTAATGATAAATATTGCCAAAAAATACACTAAAAACGGCAGCACTAAAGCCCCGAGCGGCTTTCAAAATGCACTTGAGCCTGTTATTACTTTTATCCGCGACGATGTAGCTAAGTCTAACCTTGGTAGCAAATATGAAAAATACATGCCGTATCTTTTAACAGTATTCTTTTTCATTCTTATCAATAATATTATTGGCCTTATACCGGGTACAGCTAATGTAACGGGCAATATTGCCTTTACCGCGGTATTAGGGGTAATTTCTTTCATCGCTATACTCGCAAGCTCAAATAAACATTATTGGGGGCATATTTTTAATCCGCCGGGTGTGCCGGGTTTTGTAAAATTTATTTTGGTGCCTGTTGAATTTCTATCCATATTTACCAAGCCTTTTGCCTTGATAATACGTTTGTTTGCAAATATGGTGGCAGGCCACATGATCATTACCTGCCTTGTGCTATTGATCTTTATTTTCGGGGCTTTAAACCTGGGTGCGGGTTATGGCTTTTCGCCCGTTTCTCTTGCATTCTGCATATTTATTTATTTTATCGAAATATTAGTGGCCTTTTTGCAGGCGTACATTTTTACCAATCTAACGGCGGTATTTATTGGCCAGGCAATGGAGGGCGGACATGACACGCATCACGAAGAAGACCATGTAGTAATTTAAGATTTTTTATAAACAAAAACACAAGTACTATGTCAACTATGACTGTATTGTTAGACGGGATTGCAAGTGGTGGTGCTGCTATTGGCGCTGGCCTTGCTGCTATAGGTGCCGGCCTCGGTATCGGGCAGATAGGGAAAGGTGCAGTAGAAAGTATTGCCCGCCAGCCTGAAGCAATGAACGACATTCGCGCAAACATGATCTTAACTGCTGCCCTTGTAGAAGGTGCTGCACTGTTTGCCATTATTGCCGCTGTGATTGCATTGTTCGTTTAACTGAACAATTTATCCCTAAAAATTATTGCTGCATTTGATGCACAGGGCAAAGGATGCAGCAATTAATTGATCTTTAAATTTTCAAATTGTTTATATGGATTTACTTACACCCGGGTTTGGCTTACTAATATGGACGCTGGTTGCGTTTTTGGTGGTATTCTTTATCCTTAAAAAATTTGCCTGGAAACCTATCCTGTCTTCTTTAAAGGAAAGAGAAGAAGGTATTGCTGATGCTATTGCTTCTGCTGATAATGTGAGGAATGAAATGGCAAAGCTGAAGAATGAGAATGAGGCGTTGATGGTTAAGGCGCGAGAAGAAAGAGCAATCATGATAAAAGAAGCAAAAGATACTGCAGATAAAATGCTTGCAGATGCCAAACAGAAAGCAAGGGCGGAATATGACAAGATTGTTTCTGATGCCCAAACGGCTATTCAACAGCAAAAAAATGCTGCTTTAACCGATGTAAAAAACCAGGTAGGCAATTTGGTTATTGAAGTAGCGGAGAAAATACTAAAAAGAGAGCTGGCCGATAAAGCTGAGCAGGAAAAATACATTGCCCAGTTGACAGAAGATGTGAAAATGAATTAAGCACCCCTCTAACTCCCCCTAAAGGGGAGAAAAAATTGACTTAAACTATGCCCAATCCACGGTTAGCAACACGGTATGCAAAAAGTTTGATTGGCCTTTCAACAGAAAAAGGACAGTTGGAAAAGGTATATGCAGATATGCAGTTTTTGCAGGCGATTTGCAAAAGCAACCGCGATTTTGTGAACCTTTTGCGCAGCCCTGTAGTTAAAGCCGATAAAAAGAACAGCATTCTTACCGCCATTACAACTGGCAAGGTAACCGCAATAACAGAAGGGTTTAATAAGCTGCTTATTGCCAAAGGCCGCGAAAGCGACCTGCCTGAAATAGTTAACGCTTTTATTGACCAGTACAATACTATAAAAGGGATACATAAAGTAAAGCTTACAACCGCTGTTGTAATAGGTGATTCACTAAAAAACACTATTATAGATAAGGTAAAGCAGGGGTCCGGGATAGATAGCATAGAGCTTGAAACTAAAACTGATGAAAGCCTTATTGGTGGTTTTGTACTTGAGTTTAATAACAATCTTGTTGACGCAAGTGTATTGCGCGACCTGAAAGATATTAAGAAGCAATTTATAGGTAATGTATATATAAGGAATATAAGGTAGTAAACAAGGCAGCCCCAACCCTAAAGGGGGCGAGAGTTGCCTTGCAATAATAATAATTTAATAAATATTTTTTAAACCTCCATAACACTCCTTTAGGCCCGCCCGGACGACCTGGTCGGACGGGGGCTGGGGGCTGCTAAATAAAACAAATATGGTAGAAATTAAACCCGACGAAATTTCAGCGATATTAAGGGAGCAATTAAGCAACTTTAATTCGGCAGCTGAACTGGAAGAAGTTGGAACGGTATTACAGGTGGGTGATGGTATTGCCCGCATATATGGCCTTAACAATGTTCGCTCAGGTGAACTCGTTGTTTTTGAGAATGGTACCAAAGCCATTGCATTGAACCTTGAAGAAGACAATGTTGGTGTGGTATTGATGGGCGAAAGCGGTGATATTAAGGAAGGCTCCAAAGCAAAACGCACAGGCCAGATAGCTTCTATCAAGGTTGGCGAAGGCCTCGTTGGCAGGGTAATTAATACCCTTGGCGAACCGATTGATGGTAATGGCCCTATAACCGGTGAGTTATTCGAAATGCCGCTGGAACGCAAAGCACCCGGTGTTATTTACCGCGAACCGGTAAAGGAACCATTACAAACAGGTATTAAGGCTATTGATGCCATGATACCTATTGGCCGTGGCCAGCGTGAATTGGTTATTGGCGACCGCCAGACCGGTAAAACTGCTATTTGTATTGACACCATTATAAACCAGAAGGAATTTTACGAGGCAGGCAAACCTGTATATTGTATATATGTAGCAATTGGCCAAAAGGCATCAACTGTTGCAGGAGTAATGAAAACATTGCAGGATCATGGCGCAATGGTTTATACCACTATAGTGGCTGCTTCTGCCTCCGACCCGGCCCCACAGCAGTTCTACGCTCCGTTTGCAGGCGCTGCCATTGGCGAGTTTTTCCGCGATTCAGGCCGCCCTGCGCTTATTATCTATGATGACCTTTCAAAACAGGCTGTGGCATACCGCGAGGTATCATTGTTGCTGAGAAGGCCACCTGGCCGCGAGGCTTATCCCGGTGACGTATTCTATTTGCACAGCCGTTTGCTGGAAAGGGCTGCCAAAATTATCTCAGATGATGAGGTGGCAAGAAACATGAATGACCTGCCCCAACAAATAAAGCATCTTGCAAAGGGTGGTGGTTCACTAACGGCGTTGCCTATTATTGAAACGCAAGCTGGTGACGTTTCCGCCTACATTCCTACCAATGTTATTTCCATCACCGACGGGCAGATATTTTTGGAAGGCAACCTGTTTAACGCGGGTATCCGCCCGGCTATTAACGTGGGTATTTCCGTGAGCCGCGTAGGTGGTAATGCACAGATAAAGTCAATGAAAAAAGTAGCAGGTACCCTTAAGCTTGATCAGGCCTTGTACCGCGAAATGGAAGCTTTCTCAAAGTTTGGCGGCGACCTTGATGCTGCTACAAAACTTGTGATAGATAAAGGTGCGCGTAACGTGGAAATTCTTAAACAGGCACAATACGCACCCTTTTCAGTAGAAAAGCAGGTGGCTATTATTTACCTTGGTACGCAGGGTTTGTTGCGTGAAGTAGCAGTAAAAAAGGTAAAAGCGTTTGAGGAACATTTCCTATTAGAAATGCAGAATAAACTGCCTGAAGTACTTGCTGAATTTAAGAAAGGAAACCTACCTGATGATGGTGTTAAAAAAATGGTTGAACTGGCAAAAGGATTAATGCCGCAATATAAGTAGAAGTTATAAGTACGAAGTTAGAGGTACAAAGTAAGTACGAAGTTAGAGGTACGAAGTACGAATTTTAATACAGGGCTGTTCCAAATGGAGCGGCCTTTTTATTTTAACGTGAGTTCGGGGTAAGTAATTATAATTCAATAAGTTCCAGCGGAACCTAAATATTGGTAGAAAAAATACAATCAGATAACAGCATGCCGGAGGTATGCAATATATTGTGTACCTCCGGCACACCTTACAGTAATTTATTCGCTGTTACCAATATTTTTTCCTTACAGGACAATATCTTTTTCTTATCCCGAACTCACGTTATTTTAAAGCTTTTCTGCTATCAAGTCCCCAAATCCAACCTCCTTTATCCAAAGCGCTATTTTATATTGTCATCCACTTTTTTCTAAATAATAGAAAAGTTAAATAAGAGCCTAATATTGATTTTATCAATATGCCAGGCAACTAAAGAAGGTGATCCAGGCGTTTTTCTATTAAACACTTGTATGAAAAAGCACATCTTATCCCTGCTGGTTATTGTGATGCTGGGCATCGTAAATTTTAATTCCTGCAGCAAGGGAGGTTCATCAATGAATAATACAGGGAACGGCCCAAGAGTAAATATCCAGAATTTTAGTTTTTCTGTAGCCAGCCTTTCAGTAGCATCGGGTACAATGGTTACCTGGACAAACAATGATAACACTGCCCACACAGTTACCGCAGACGACGGGAGTTTTAACAGCGGTAATATTGCTTCCGGGCAAACCTATACCAGGACATTTACCTCCGTAGGAACTTTCCCATATCATTGCTCAATTCATCCAATGATGAAGGCGGCAGTGGTGGTAAATTAGGGTAAGGTGCATTTAGTCCGTACAGTTATACACCAATGACAATGTTTTTGTACGGATATATTTTTAATTTAAAATTTCCTGGCTTTGGTGGGGAAATACATTACCACAGAGAACACAGAGGTAATTCACAAAGGTACACAGAGAAATACCGCCCGGGCGGTACTGTGCCCTCTGTGCCATAACTCCTTTAACTCTGTGACCCTGTATTTTTCTTTTGTTCATAATTTAAGATTCCTTGTTCCTTGCCCGATATTCCGTTTATATATTTTCTACAAACAGGTAGCCCCGATGGGGCATAACGCCGGGTAATTAGGCGATGTATAAGCCCGTAGTAAAAAGCTTAAGAGAAAGGGTTGCCAATCATTTTCCTGCCATCGGGAAAACGATACTGATGTGCGGGGATGAAACTAAAATTAGCTAACTTTACAACAAATAATATTTATGCCCAGCACTATTAAAGGCATATATGAAAACGGCCGTGTTATATTGGACGAGACCCCTGAAACAAACGGGCCGGCAGAGGTTCTGGTAACCTTTACAGGAGGGATTATACCCCGAAATGCCACTGGCCCTTTGAACATAGCTAAAAGGTTAAATGAAATTTCTTTATTACAGGATGGCTGGTTAAATGGAGGGGGTATCGCCCCAAAAAAAGAGGATATACAATGGTTCTCCGTAGTTTTTGAAAATTCTTATGATTCATCTTTGCCATTGCCATATCTATACCCTACCATAAATGGCGGGATACAGGCAGAATGGATAAACGGAGATCACGATGTTTCGCTTAATATTGATCTTGAAAGCAAAAAAGCATTTTACCAGGCCCTTAATCACACCAATGACAATGTGGAAGAGCTAACCCTGGACCTGAAGCGAAGGGAGGATTGGCAATTATTAAATAAAAAGCTGTTAACTATACTGAAAGCTTAGATGAATAACAATACATTATTGCTAAGGCAGGTACACCCTTCGTTTGTGCAGGCCGGCAATATTTCAACACAAGTTTTTTCTGTTGCCTCGCAGGCATTTAAACCTACACCCAAAGATGAAAATAAACTTTCAGTTTATAATGGGGATAAGTTTTCGGCTAAAGCATCATTTGAACATTTTACAAGTTCAGGGGTAAACAAATCATTTGGAGTAATGGCTGTAATACCTGTTGAATGTGAAACAGAAAACCTGCACTGTGAAGAAAATAATGACCCATTTGATGGCCATGCTTTTATAGATTTTACAGGGTTGCCGAATAATCAAATAGACAAAAAAGCAAAAAAATTGAGAAACGCCGCCTCAAAGCGCGGATGGCTTTTTAAAAACTCATAATTCACATAGCCGCTGCCTGAAGCCTTTGGAAAATTCTAAAATTTTCCAAAAGCTATACTTGTTGTCTAAATTCCCACACAAAGCCTCTTATGCCCTTGTTAGGAGGGTCGTATTCATTTACAAGAGGGGTAGCCCCGATGGGGCACCAAAAAACAGCGGCATATATTTTTTTCTACAAACAGGTAGCCCCGATTGGGCATAACGCCGTATAAGTTTGCCACCTTTTCGCACCGCAGATTTGACAACTTTCAAAAAGTTGTCAAATCTAATCAGCCCCGCTGCCCCCAAATCCCAGTTCAGGCAACCTCGCCTACCTCCAAAATCCCTTCGTTTACCGCCTTTTTCATCCGCTCATCACATTCCCGATTTTTATTTAATAAATAATTTGGTTTATTTTATAAACTACTCTATGTTTGTGTAATCAAAGCAAAGTGTTATGAAAAAGCAACTAACATTATTAACAATACTTATTATAGCCACCCATTTTTTATATGCACAGGTAACAATAAGTGGTAAGGTAAAAGATAACAGGAATAAGCCGCTTGCAAGCGCAAGTATTACATTAAAAGATACCTATGATGGCGCTACATCTGATTCGCTTGGCAATTTTAAATTTACCACAACAGAAAAAGGCGCCCACATTATTGAGATAACCAGCATGGGTTTTAAAACTTATGATCAAAACGTAAACATTGCAAACGAACCCATTACTATTGAGATATCTTTAAAAGAACAATTAGACGAGTTACGTGCGGTAACAGTTACTGCGGGTTCGTTTGCGGCAGGGGATAAGCAAAGGGGTACTGTTTTAAGTTCAATAGATGTAGCAACTACCGCAGGTTCAAACGCTGATATAACCGCCGCGTTAAAAACACTGCCGGGTACACAGCAGGTTGGTGAACAGGAAGGCCTGTTTGTGCGCGGTGGCGCAGGTTATGAAACAAAACAATTTATTGATGGCAACCTGGTAAACAACCCTTATTTCTCCAGTGTGCCCGATATAGCCAGCCGCGGCAGGTTTTCGCCATTTCTTTTTAAAGGAACTGTATTTAGTACAGGAGGATATTCTGCAATGTACGGCCAGGCATTGTCATCGGTAGTATTGCTTGAATCTATTGACCTGCCGGAAAAATCTGAAGTAGATGCTTCCATATCTCCAATAGTTGTTGGGGCAGGTACACAGCAATTGGCAAAAGATAAGAAATCTTCCTGGGGCTTTAGTTATGACTATGTAAATGTGGGGTTATATTTTAGCTTAGTAAAACAAACGCCTGATTACTATATTTTACCTCAATTTCACAGTGGGGACGCGAATTTTAGGATAAAGACAAAGAGCGGAGGAATGATAAAATATTATACCACTTTTGCGTACAGCAATTTAGGTTTACGCAGGCCCGATATTGACAGCGCCTATTTAAAAAATGCTTTCGGATTAAAAAATCTTAACTGGTATAACAATTTTAGCTGGAAAGAAAATTTGGGAAGGGGCTGGAGGATGAACCTGGGTGCAAGCTATAGCACTAACAAGGATGATATTACACAGCAGGTGCAGGACCAGAATAATAAACCAAAACAATTTCCCGCGTATGAGTACTGGATGAATTATAAAAATTTTACTATCGGTAACAGGCAAGATCTTTCAGAAGCACGGGTTGTATTTGAAAAGAAACTTTGGGGTATAAGCACATTGCGTTTTGGAAGCGAGTATTGGTATAATGCAAACAAGTTTACCTATAATGATACATTGAGGAGGCTGATTGACAATTACACCGCAACTTTTGCTGAGACAAGTATTTATTTAACCAACGAAATAGCCGCGCAAATAGGCGCCCGGTTTGAATATTCATCTGTAATAAATAAAGCAGATGTTGCCCCGCGTATTTCTCTTGCCTATAAAGTTAGTAAGGATGCACAATTTTCACTCGCATACGGGCAATTCTTTCAAAAACCCGAGAACACACAATTGTTTTATTCACAAAATGTTGGATTTACAAAAGCAACGCATTACCTCATCAATTATCAATTGATGAACCCACAAAGAATATTCCGCGTGGAGGCCTATTATAAAACGTATGATGACCTTATAAAAACAATCCCTGTCGGCTACAATTATTTTAATTATAACAACAGCGGTTCAGGGTATGCGAAGGGAATAGATGTATTTTTCCGGGATAAAAAAACCATTAAGAACGTTGACTACTGGATAAGCTATAGTTATATTGACACCAAACGCAATTATCTTAATTATACTGAAATGCTGCAGCCAAATTATGCGGCTACACATACAGCATCGTTAGTAACAAAGCGCTTTTTTACTAAACTGAAAATGGGTGTTAATGCAACCTACACCTGGGCTACAGGAAGGCCCTATTACAACTTTATGCTTAGCAACGGCAAATATCAATTGGCAGACCAGGGGTTAACCAAACCATATAACAGCCTTAATTTCAGCGCTGAATATATACCCAGTTTGGGCAAAACAAATCCAAAATCATTTATAGTGTTGTTTGCAAGTATGACTAATGTGTTGGGATACGATGCAGTATATGGATACAATTATTCGTTCAGCGGCCTGGTAAAACAGCCTGTTGAACCACCGGCAAAAAGGTTTTATTTCATCGGTTGTTTTATTAGCTGGGGTGTTGACAGGACGCAGGACGCGATAAATAATAACTTGTAAAACGGGTTCCAGAAGTTCACAGGTTCACGGGTTCACGAGTTTAAGGAGCGCAAGATTGCGATACCGGATTTAAAAAAAACAAAATTGAAAATACACAGGAACTTATGAACTTCTGGAACCAGTGAACTTTTTGAACTTTAAAAACATAAACCTAACCACCATGGATGATCAGCAAAAGGAAGAAGAATTATCACCGCAGGAGAGCCTGAAACTTATTGCAAAAATGCTGGATAAAGTGCAGGATGATGCTTTGTGGAAAATTGCAAAAAAACGATCGGCATTTAAGTTATCGGTCGCGATATACTTTGTTATCAATGCCCTGCTTGTAGGAATATGGTTTTATACTACTGGCATGCAATCGTACTTCTGGCCTGCGTGGCCGATGTTGGGCTGGGGCGTAGGTATAATCTTTCAATATTTTGATGCTTATTTAAATACCGGCGCATTCTCAGAAGAGAGAGAGTTTGAAAAGTTGAAGAAGAAACTTAAAGACGAACAAAACAAAAAAGCGTAAACAAACTTTTTATAAACAATAAAAAATTCACCATGTTTTCACCAATAAAAATCAACTATATGCATACCGAACAACAAAAGGATGAAGCGCTTTGGAAAATAGCCAAAAGAAGGGCTGCCTTTAAACAAACCTGCACTGTTTACTTTTTTGTAAACGCTTTTCTTGTAGGTATCTGGTTCTTCTCTTCCGGGCCCTGGAGTTATTTTTGGCCCAAATGGCCAATGCTTGGCTGGGGTTTTGGCCTTGCTATTCAATACTTTGACGCTTACCACAGCAATAATATTTTCACCGCTGAAGATGAGTATATAAAATTAAAAAACGAAAAAACACAACAATAACAATTCTTAAAACTATCAATGTATGAAACGCATAACGCTTTCCATTCTTTTTTGCAGCGCCATGCTGGTTGCATTTGCACAAAGCGACAGGTACGCTGCTGCCATGCAAAAAAACCTTGCCTTATTTGATTCTTCCAAAACAACTGCCGATCTTCAAAAGCTTTCTGACATGTTTGTTAGAATTGGCGATGCTGAAAAAACGCAATGGCAACCTTATTATTACGCTGCCCTTGCCCTAACAACAGCAGGCTGGATGCCTGGCGGTGACAAAGATGCTAACGCCGAAAAAATAAACGCCTTAACAGATAAGGCCGAACCATTAGCAGCATCTAATGCTGATAAATCAGAAATATGCGCATTGCGTAATATGGCTGCCACACAGCAAATGATGGTTGATCCTTCAACACGTTATGCAACCTATGGAGTAACAGCAAGCACAACACTGCAAAAAGGCATGCAGTTAAACCCCAACAATCCAAGGTTATATTACCTGCAGGGCATGAGCCTGTTTAACACACCTACACAATACGGTGGTGGTAAAGACAAGGCTAAACCTGTTTTTGAAAAGGCCGTTAGCCTGTATAATGCAGAACAACCGGCAGGTTTTAACCCAAGGTGGGGCAAACAGCAGGCTATAGCCCAGCTTGCATTATGCCAATAATGTTGTTTGTAAAAAAAATTAGCAGCGTTGTACTTACAGCGCTGCTACATCCATTTAATGATACGCTATGGAAAGAACTGACGAACCGCTTTCACCTGAAGAAAGTTTACGGTTGATAGAAAGTATGATAAACAAAGTAAAAGGCCGTTTTAACGAAGATGGCCACTTATTTTTATTTTGGGGATGGCTTATTTTCTTTTGCAGTGTTGCTGAATTTATTTTGTTTCATTTTTACCATTACGAGAAACATTACCTTGTTTGGTCGTTATCTTGGGTGGCGCTTGCTTACCAGGTGTATTATATTGTAAAAAAACACCGCCGGCAAAAAGTAAAAACTTATACCGGGCATATAATAGGTTACGTTTGGCTAACCTATGTGATACTTTCATTTCTTATTGGGTTTTTAATCGGAAGGCTTATTGGCGATACTTACTTTCTGCACATTTTTCCAATTATATTATCATTATATGGCATGCCGTTGTTTTTAACAGGTATCATTCTTCGTTTTGGGCCTTTGATATTTGGCGCTGTTTGCTGCTGGGTATTATCGGTTGTCGCTACTTTTTTGCCTTACGACTACCAGATGCTTATGCTATCTGTTGCAATGATAACGGGGTGGCTTATACCCGGTTATTTATTGCGTGCAAAATACCAACGGCAATAAAATAAATACAATGGAAGACGAAAAATTTTCACTGTTAAATGCTCATTTTAAAAAGCAACAACATGCAGGATGAACAACCATTATCAGAACAGGAAAGCCTTGACCTGATTGCCAGAATGATCAATAAGGCAAAATGTGATTATGAAGATACCGCTATAAGCGCCCTTATGTGGGGCGGCGTTATTACTGTTTGCTCTATAGTTGCTTTTATTGGTGTTAAATTGAATATGCCCGCACTGGACAATATTTGGTATTTAACCATTGCGGCAGTATTTGTGCAGGTAATCATTTCTGTTCGTGAAAAACGCAGGAAAAGATTTTCGGGATACACCGATTCTGCGGTAGGAGGTATTTGGATAAGCTTTGGGATTGGCATATTCCTGCTTTCGTATTACGCCAATAAATTTCATGTGCCGGCTGCAAATTCAGTTTTTCTTATCCTGTATGGCATTCCAACATTTGCCACCGGTTTTGCAACCAGGTTTACACCTATGACAATTGGCGGCCTTGCATGCTGGGTAATGGCCATAGCGGCCATGTACACTACATGGCCATACGACATACTTTATGGAGCGGCAGGCGCACAACTTGCCTGGTTTATACCGGGATTGATCTTAAGAAGAAAATACCAGAAAGCAAAAAAAGGAAATGTTTAAAGAATTAGACCCCATATTACACTCGCAATTGCGGCTTGCCGTAATGAGCCTGCTTATAAGCGTAAAGGAAGCGGAATTTACTTTTATTAAAGAGAAAACAAATGCCACTGCAGGTAATTTAAGCGTACAGGTACAAAAGCTTAAAGAGGCGGGCTATATTGAAGTAGTAAAAGAATTTAAGGATAACTACCCAAACACTACCTGCCGCATAACCCAGGCAGGTATAAAAGCCTTTGAAGAATATGTAAAAGCCCTGCAGGAATATTTAAAAGTAGGGCAAAGCAAACAATAAAACCCCTGCCTTCTATATTAGTTTCTAATCTTACAGAGTAAGCTTTAAAGCGCTTACATTTTGTCATTTTTAAAAAGGTGTATGGCAACTTCTGCTTACAGTTCGTATTTAAGCTTAAAAACAAGGGCTGTCCATTTTTCAAGCATGTTTTGCACATCAATAGCCTTATAAGGCTTTATAAGAAAATCGTTCATGCCTGCCTCAAAACCTCTTTGTTTTTCCTGTAGCAAGGCATTGGCTGTTACGCCAATAATTAAAGGGGTATCTGTATTAACATAGTATTCCCTAATTCTTTTTGTTGCGTCAACACCATCCATTACCGGCATAAGAATATCCATGAAAATAATGTCAAATTTTTCTTCAATTGCCAGGCCAACTGCTTCGGCACCGTTACGCGCTGTTTTACAGGTATAACCCATTTTAGTTAATATCTGCACCAGTAAAACCTGGTTCATTTCATGGTCATCTACTGTTAATATCTTAAGCGGTATTTTTCCGGCCATTTCATTATCCAGCCACTCAATGGGCCTTCTTTGGTTAAAATATTTTTCAGAAGACTTGTGATCAATTTTTTTTGCCTTTATCGAGAAAATTACCCTATTCCCGTTTTCCATTTCATTTATCATTTTTATATTCCCCCCCATCAGGGACACAAGCCTTCCGGCAATTGAAAATCTTAAGGAAGAAATACCAAAAAGGCTGCCGTTTGTATCTGCTTCTTCCCCTGCTCCAAAAGAGCCGGGCCCGGGGTTGTTTAAAACAGGGTTTGCTGTTTTGGAAATATTAAACTCAATATTCAAATGGTCTTCATCTTCATTTAATAAACTCACCCTAAGTTTTATTACCTGCTGGTCGTTAACCTTAATTGAGTCGCCGATGATACTCATCAATATCTGGCGCAGCCTTACAGGGTCACATTCAATTAAGGCCGGTAATTTATCATCAATAAAGTATTCAATTTTTGATTCATTCAGCGGTGCGCCGTCAGCAGTAAATATCTCATTCAAACAATCACGAAGGACAAACGGAGTGTTTTCCAGGGGAATTTTGCCAGTTTCTATATACGAAAAATCTATTATATCATTTACCACCGCCAATAACAACAGGCTGCTGCGGTGTATGTTTTTTATAAGTTTTTTCTGTTCAGTATCCAGGTTTGTTTCATTAAGCAAAGAAATATTGCCAATGATGCCATGCATGGGTGTACGAATTTCGTGGCTCATCGTGGCAAGAAAATTCGTTTTGGCTTTATTTGCTGTTTCAGCAATATTTTTAGCATCAACCAGGCCGGCTTCTGTTTTTTTGCGCATTTCTTCATTCCGCAGTATCATTTGATAAAAAGCAAATAATACTAAAAAACAGCAGGCGATGCTTATGGATAACAGTATAAAGATATTTCGATTGCTCCTGGCTGATATGCCGGCTGTATTTAAAACATTATAGATTATAGCCGTTATAACAACTATCAGTACAGCCATTGCTGTAACCAGTAAAAGCCCCTTTTTTTTATATTTTAGTGTTAGGTTTGCGATAATTAAAAATCGATTATTTCGTGCCTTGTTGTAATAAATGCTACTTAAGATAACATTAAATATATCTTAAATATATTTTAAGGCTTACCTTCCAGCCAGTCGCAGTATTGCACCGAGCCAAGCCGGAACTTTATGGGCAGTTTTATGGCCTTTTGAATTTTTAATTCTTTATCGCAGAAAAAAGGCAGATGTGAGGAATAAAAATTTGACGGTAAAACAGAATATGAAAAAAATGTTTTGAATTGCAGGCTGTCTTTTACTGCAAATGAAGTCTTTAATTTATTTTGCACACTATCTGCCTGTAATTGGGCAGATGCAGAAAACGCAAAAAAAATTATAAAAAGCATAACTAAACCGGTTTTCTGCATAAAAGTGCTATTTGTGCGTAAATTTACGCACTTAATTGATTGTTAGATTTTTAAAGTTGTAAACCTGTAGTAAGAATGTCACTGAGCCAATCATTACAACAAAAGCTATTACAAAGGCTGTCGCCGCAGCAAATTCAGTTAATGAAACTGTTGCAGATACCTACGGCTAACCTGGAAGAACGTATTAAAGAAGAACTGGAAGAAAACCCGGCACTTGAAGTAACAGAAGAAAGCCATGATGACGAGTTTAGCGAAGACGGAAAAGACGAGATGGAATCAACCGAGGAATATGAGATAGACGGAAGCGACGAGGATTATGGTAATATTGACTTAAGCGAATATGTGGGTGAGGGCGATGACGATGTTGCCGATTATAAATTGCGCGACGAGAATTACCCCGAGCTTGACGATAAAAAGTCAATGCCTTTCAGGATAGAAAACAGCTTTCATGAAATGCTGCTTGACCAATTAGGCATGCTTTCGCTGGGCGAAAAAGATTTTAAAGTGGCTGAACAAATAGTAGGCAGCATGGATGATGATGGTTACCTGCGGAGAGAATTATCTTCTATTGTAGATGACCTGGCCTTCAGGCAAAATATAATTGCCACAGAAAAGGAAATTGAAGAAATAATTAAGAAAATACAGCAATTTGACCCCCCGGGAATATGTGCCAGGGACCTTAAGGAATGCCTGCTGCTTCAATTACAACGCCAGTTTGAGGGGGGTAAAAATGTGGCCCTTGCCATACAGGTACTGGATAAATACTTTGATGAGTTTACCAAAAAGCATTACGAAAAAATTCAGAGAGGGCTAAATTTAACGGATGATGACCTTAAAGATGTTATTGGCGCTATTATAAAGCTTAACCCCAAGCCCGGCGGCAATGTAGGGGAGATAAATAAAGCCGAAACCTATATTATCCCCGATTTCTTTATTCTTAATACGGGCGGCAAGCTGGAAATTACCCTTAATTCAAAAAATGCACCTGACCTGCGTATTAGCGAAGGCTACCGCGATATGCTGAAGGAGTATGATAAAGGAAGCAAAAAGGATAAACGCCAGAAAGAGGCCGTGATGTTTATAAAGCAAAAAATAGATTCGGCCAAATGGTTCATTGATATGATAAAGCAACGGCAGCATACATTGTACAGTACAATGGATGCCATAATGAACTACCAGAAAGAATTTTTTTTAACCGGGGACGAAACCACCCTTAGGCCGATGATATTAAAAGATATTTCTGAAGTTACCGGCCTTGATATATCCACTGTAAGCCGGGTTGCAAACAGCAAATTTGTACAAACGGAGTTTGGCACATACAGGCTGAAATTTTTCTTTAGCGAATCATTAAGTACCGACAGCGGGGAAGAAGTAAGCACACGCGAAGTAAAAAAGATACTAAGCGATATGATTGAAGGCGAAGACAAGAAAAAACCATTAAGTGATGAACACCTTACAGAATTACTGCAGGAAAAAGGATATAATATTGCACGCCGTACTGTTGCCAAGTACCGCGAACAACTGAATATTCCCGTGGCAAGGCTTAGAAAAGAATTGTAACTATTTTGTGTAACCGGCCAACCACTTACTAAATATCATATAATGGAGGATAATAATATTGTAATGCCGCAGCCAACGCTTTTACGCGTATTGGCAAGAATATGTTCGTATGCTTTTCACCCGTTATTTGTGCCAACTTATATTTTTTTATGGCTTACCATCCGGTTTCCTTATGCATTTGAGAATATTAGCCCGGTTCAGATGTTTCTGCGTAAAATAAGTGTATTTACATGGACAGCCCTTTTCCCCGCATTTTCTGTCTTTCTTCTCGCCCAGCTAAAATTCATTGACAATATTTATTTAAGAACCCAGAGGGACAGAATAATTCCATACGTTATTACAATGTTCTTTTACTGGTGGATGTGGTATCTTAGCCTGCACTGGGCCGATCAGCCCGAAGTATTAAAGTTCTTTTATCTTGGTATTGGCTTTGCAACGGTGGTGGGGTTAATTGTAAATAATTTTTTTAAAATAAGTATGCATGCAATGGGTGTTGGCGGCGCCATGATGTTTGTAATATTAACAAGTTTATTTTACCACATTTACCTGGGCGTTGATATTTCCCTGATCATAATAATAGCCGGGGCAACATGCACTGCGAGGTTGTTGCTTAACGAACATGCAGGAAAGGAAATTTATGCCGGCCTGTCAGCGGGTGTTCTTTGCCAGGCGCTGGCTTATTATTTTATGATGTGAGGAATGGGAAATAAAATAAGGGTATTTCATGTGGTTATCTCTCAATCCCCCTTTATTACTTTCAACCTGGTGATTATATTGTTGTTTTCTATAGTTGGTATATACATTCCCCGGGCTAAAGAAGTTGCTGCAATCTGTAATTTGCCTGCCGCACCGCGGCAATTATTTCCTGGTGAATTTCTCTTTGGTAAAGCTGCAAAATCTGCTTTGCTGTATATAATGCAAATCTATGAACAAACGATCAGGCAGATGAATAAATACTATTTTCAATGTTTTTATTTTCAGGAAGTCTTCAGTATGCTTTAAAATGTTATATTTTTAGCAAAATGCCTGCATGGAGGTAAAAAGTGTTTATAAATGCCTGATAGTGGATGACGATGAAATTGACCGGCTTACGGTAGTGGCAAATTTACGCCGTTACCCCTTTATTCAGGTAAGAGGCGTTTACGCTACCGCCGCTGAAGCATTGGTTCATATAGCCAAAGAACCTGTTCAACTGCTGTTGTTAGATATTGGCATGCCTGATATGAGCGGGTTGCAACTGCGGCAGGAGTTAATGCAGGTGCCGGTCTGTATTTTCATAACCTCGTACCCCGATCATGCTGTGGATGCTTTTGAAGCAGCAGCTTTCGACCTGGTAACAAAACCATTTACGCAACGACGGTTCGATGTTGTTATGCAGCGCACAAAAGAATACCTGGAAATAAAAGAAAAGGCAACCCTTTTTGAACACGCGTTAGGCAACGATACCATCTTTATAAAAGAGGGGCATGAAAAAACCAAAATAAAACTGCACGATGTATTTTACCTGGAAGCGCTAAAAGATTATACAAGTATTGTTACCCCCCAAAAAAAATATTGTGTGCTGGAAAGTATAGGCAACCTTTTGCAGGAAGAAAGTTTCCGGTCGTTCATACGCATACACCGCAGTTTTGCAGTGCAAAAACATTATATACATAAAGTTGACACCAGGAATGTTTACCTGGATAAAATAAGCCTGCCGTTAGGAAAAACATTCAGGAAAAATGTAGAGGGGCTTTTTCAATAATGCACTTACTTTATTTTATGAACCGAAAGATGTTTTCCCTATTATTATTTTTTCTGCCTTTTTGCGTACTTGGGCAAAAGGAGGGGCAGGCATTGATAGATAGCTTATTAACAGAACTGCCCAAACAAAAAGAAGATACCATTAAAGTAAAGGTTCTGTACAGGCTGTCAGGATTATATTCTACAGTCGATATAGATAAGGGGTTACAATATGGGAAGAATGCGTTACTGCTCGCGAAAAAGCTCAATTGGGAAACCGGGGTTATAAAATCATCTAATTCGTTAGGGTTGAATTTTTGGAGAAAAGGAGATTATCCGGAAGCTTTAAATTACTTTGATACCGTTATACTGGTAAGCATGCAAACGGGTGATAAGATAATGCTGAATAAGGGTTCGTTAAATAAAGGGTCAGTATATAATTTACAGGGATATTATCCCAGGGCATTAGAGTATTATATGAAATGCCTGAAGGTGTCTGAAGATATAAGGGACTATCCCGATGAAGCATTGTGTTTACACAATATTGCCAGTGTGTACCTGAAAACTGATGATTATGCTAAAGCGCTGGATTACGATACCAAAGCTTTTGCCCTTTATCAATCATTGGCAAATAAATATGGTATGGCGCAATGCCTTGGGGGGCAGGCAGATGCTTACGACGGGCTTAAGAAGGATACCGAAACATTGCATTATTACCAAAAAGCATTAACCCTGTACGAAGAGTTAAATGATAAAAATGGAATGGCCGCTATGCTGAATGATATGGCAACCACTTACAAAGACAAAAAAGATTTTAAGAATTCAGTTGCAGACTATGCGAAAGCAATCGCAATAGAAGACTCTCTTGGAAATGACTATGAATTAGGGATGCTTTATAATAATATTGCGGGCGTATATATAGATGCTGTTAGATTCGGCGATTACAGTACTAATGAAAATAATAACATTGGTATAGTTAATATAAAAACCGGTTATTTAAAAAAGGCCAATGACTATTTATCCGGTGCATTGATCATAAATAAAAAAAATAAGAACTTTGACGCCCTGATGGATAATTACCTTTTTATCTCTGAGCTTGATTCGATTAACGGAGATTATAAAGGTGCCTTAGAAATGCATAAAAAATACTCCATCTATAATGACTCCATTTACAATACTAATAATAAACAGACCATTCAGCAACTGGAAGCCCAACGCCAGATAGACCTGCGCGATAAAGAAATACAAATAAGCAAACTTACCATAAGTAACGGGGAAAAACAACGATGGTTATATATAGCTGGCCTTGTGCTATTATTCATAATCGGGGGATTGCTTTTTCTTAGAAGCCGCAACCGTAAAAAAGTTAATATCAGACTGCAAAATTTAAATAGCCGCCTTGATGAAGCAAACAAAATAAAAACAAGGTTCTTCGCTATTCTCAGCCACGACCTTCGCAGCCCGGTAGCCAGCCTTATAAATTTTTTATATCTTCAAAAAGAAGCGCCTGACCTTCTTGAAAAAACTGATCCTTTAATACACAAGCAACGAATAACAAATTCTGCACAGGATCTTTTAAATATAATGGAGGACCTGTTGTTATGGAGCAAGGGGCAAATGAATAATTTTAAACCTGAGATAACAAGGGTGCAGGTTACTAACCTGTTTAATGAAATGCAGCATACTTACCCCGGCACAAAAGAACTGCAAATAAATTTTGTCACTCCTCCCGGCGATCTTGTAATAGATACTGATGAGAATTATTTAAAGACGATATTAAGAAACCTTACCACCAATGCCATAAAAGCATTGAAGAATAAAATAAATGGTTATATTGAATGGAAGGCATGGCAGGAAGGCGGCAAAATATACCTCTCAATCACCGATAATGGCCCCGGTATTTCTGAGGCGCAGCAACAGGTATTGTTTACAAACGATGCATCTATTGGTACACGAAACGGGCTTGGCCTTCATCTTATAAGAGATCTTGCAACTGCTCTTAGCTATTCTATAAAGGTTGATTCTCAATTAGAAAAAGGTACTACATTCATCTTGATGGCGTGTTAGCTGAAAATAATTGTTTACGCATTCATATAAATCGAAAAAAGTGCAGGTTAACCCTTTTCATGCCTGGTGATTGATGATTCACGTTTTTCCGTCATCACGATGTCTGTGCTTGCAGCCGCAAGGGAAACATTATTCTTATTAAGCAGTTCAATTATTTCAAGATTAATATGTTCGCGAAAGGCATAAAATTCCTTTAGCGTCTGCGCCATCGAAGTAAAATACTGTACAGTAATAACATGAGCCTTTGTACCGGTATCGCTTAAAAAAACAATGCTGTCCTCTATCACATCATCCTGCAATATCATTTTAATAGCCGCAGTTATATTTTTCAGTTCTTCGGCGGTAGCAGATAAACTTAGCTCCAGGCTTATTTCTGCCCTGCGTTGCGTGCGTTGTGTAACATTATCAAGAATGGTATCTACCATTTGTTTATTAGGTACGGTAATATATGTTTTCTGGTCGGTACGTATGCGGGTACTCCGCAAGCCAATTTTTTCAACTACGCCATTAAACCCCTGCACCTTTACAGTATCGCCGGTGCTGAAAGGTTTGTCAAAAAAAATAATAAAAGAAGCTATAAGGTTTTCAAGGCTTTCCTTGGTGGCAAGGGCAATAGCTGCGCCAATAAGGCTTAACCCGGTAAGAAAATTACTAACCCTGTAATGAAAAGAAAAATGCAGAACAAGCAGGCCACCGATAAGAATAAGAAAAACGCGCAAAAAGTCTTTAAAAAAAATAATTAACTGGCTTGTATTCTCTCCACCGGCATTGCTTGCTTTTTCTTCCAGTATCAGCGCGGCAAATTTTACAAAGCGTATGCACAGCCTTATAAATACAATAATTAGCGCCGTATTTGTAACAGACTCCAGCAAAGCCTTGAAGTAAACGTCGCGGAATACTTTGAAATGTAAAAACGAAGGAAGGGTCAATTTATCAAATGCGATAACTATAATAAACAGGAACAGGAATATTTCAAGCGGGCCGATGATAAGCTCAAGAAAAGGATCTTTATGAAAACTTTTGCCCGATTTTGTAAAGACCTTATAAAGCAGCTCAGCAAAATATTTTGAAATAAACCGCTTAACAATAAATGCAATTAATATAACGCCAAATACTTCAAGATAGGTTTGAATGCTGTTGTTTAATATCTCTTTTTGCAGAAAGTCTTCCATGCAACAAAGTTATTGAAGTGTATAAATGGAAAGGCCATCTTTTGTAAGAACAAAAAATTTATTACCCAGTTTTTGCATTTTTATGACGGATGCGAGATTGATATTTGTTTTTACCTGCTGAATATTTAATGCGCGGGGGTTTGAAAAATAAAGAAACCTGTCGTCGTGCCCGAATAAATTTTTGTCTGCCACCTGCACATTTTTCCACCCATTTACCTGCACCCTTTGTTTTAATGCGCCGTAATAGTCAAAAATAAGCCAGCCGTTATTTGTATCGTACAGGTAAAGCGATCCGTCATTATCTATTATGCGGGTGGGTTCGTATTGTTCTGAGAATAGCACCCTGAAGTCGGCGGTTTCCAACAGAACATTGCCGTTATCGTCAAGCTTCTTTATTTTATTATCCAACTCGTCAAAAATCCAGTAGTTATTATCATAGCTCTGCGCAACCGCCTTTACCTGCAAAATTCCGTACTTACGCAAGTCAATAGTATTAAGTGTATTAAAAAAACGGTCAAGTACAAGAATAGTGGTAAAATCTTTATAGAAAACAATTATTTTAAGCGGGTTGCTTACATCCATTGAATATATATCTCCATAACGGCGTACATCGTTAAATACACCCGCAGAATCATATTTATCGTCTAATTTTTTAACCTGGTTATCTGTACTTACTAAGTAAATGTTATTAAGGTTGTCAGTATAAAAATTGGTATAGCTGCCCGGTATTGTTTTTTGCGCAAGCAGGTTTATAGTGGTATCTGCGGCCATAATTTTAAGCAATGGCACAAACAGTAACAGGATGAAGCAAAGGTTTTTTACGATTCCCATTTTTTTAATTCAATATCATTACCGTCAAACGTTGCGTAGGTAAAATTGAGTATCCAGTCACCAAGATTTATATAGCGGCTGGTTGAATTCAGTTCATAATCTACAGGGTAATGCCTGTGCCCGAAAATAAAATAATCAAAGTGTTCTTTGGCCAACACCTGCCTGCAATAAATAACAAGCCATTCGGCCTTTTCACCCATAAAATGTTTATCGGTGCTGCCCGTTTTTTCCCGGCTCTTCCTGCTAAAATAATTTGCCAGGCCTATACCAAGGCTGGGGTGCAATTGCCCGAACATCCACTGACATAGCCTATTCCTGAATATTTTTTTCAGGAATTTATAACCATGGTCGCCTGGCCCCAGGCCATCACCATGGCCAATTAAAAACTTTTTATTGTTCCATTCAAATGTTTGTGGCTCATAGTAAACCGTAATGCCCATTTCTTTTTCAAAATAACCGCTCATCCACATATCGTGGTTGCCTATAAAAACAAACACTTTTATTCCGCTATCAGTAAGCTCAGCAAGTTTACCAAATAACCTTACGTAGCCTTTGGGCACAACTTTTTTATACTCGTACCAAAAGTCGAAAATATCGCCTAAAATAAAAACTTCCGAAGCATCCGGCTTAATGCTTTCTAAAAAAGAAACGATCTTTTTTTCTCTTACTAAGCTGCTCTCATGATCGGGAGCGCCAAGGTGAAAATCAGAAAGAAAATAAATTTTTTTATTGGGGGAGATTAGCATTTTGTGAGGATAGTTAGCTTTCCAGATAGGGATTAAATATTGGGAATAAGTGTGAGATAGCAAAATTTTCTAAATAGAATCTAAGAAGATGATCTTTCTCCTCAGCGAAGGTGACAGTTGTGTTATTACAGAGATGTTCTTCTTCACCAAAAAGTTTCTTCCAGCATTCAAAAAAAGGTCCCTTTTTTGAATGATTATTCAATCTTACGCAAAGATCAGATTTTCCCTCTCCCTTTGTTCTTCCTACATAAATGCAAATATTAGGGCTCGTAATAATCTCTGATATATTTCTCTTTATCTTCCTTAACTCAATGCTATCAGTTCTGTCCTTAATTGTTCTGTAGGCGTCTGAATCTTTTTTTAGCCAAATAGCATAGACTCCCGGGGTCTTAACATGGATTTTTTTTGTTATAGGAATAGAATATAGCTCGTTTCTTCCGAGCTCAAAAATATTGCATAAATCATTGCAATTTCCTATATCCTTCAATCCTTCAAGTTTATCTTCCATATTTCTCTCATAATAGTTATTTAGATCAGGGCAAACGCATTATAAATTTTAGAAAAATTTAAAATCATGTTACATGTCCCGTTAGGGACATTTTGTAGGTAGTCAGATGAAATAAAGTAAGCACGATGCGTTCCGATAGGAACGCTTGGTGCTCGTTTCATAATTGTTCTACCTACGAAATGTACCTAACGGCACATAAAAGCCCAAAACAGCCTACTAATATTTATAATGCGTTTGCCCTGTTATTTAGACATACTGTAAATCTTTTTCAATAACTTTCATATACCTTTCCTTCATACCATTCTTTGAAACTATATCTACCTTTTTTTGGAACAATTCTTCCAATTCGTAGCTAAGATCAATAAAAGCCCTTGCGTCGGGAATTGTTAATTCAACCATTACATCTACGTCACTTGAACTATCGCTGTCCCCCCTGCTGTAAGAACCAAAAAGGGCTATGCTCTTTAACGGATATTTATTAAAAAGTATTTCTTTATTGGCTTTTAATGTATCAAGTACTTCATTCATACCTTAAAATTAAGAAAATGTGCTGATTATATCTCTATGCTACTTGTCTATCAAAAAGCAATATACTTCTTTAGGCCCGTGTACGCCCACTACCAAAGTTTTCTCTATGTCTGCCGTGCGGCTTGGGCCAGTGGCGAAAGTGATCAAGGAAGGCAGCTTTGCGTACTTATTTTTTGCCAGCGTAAGCGCATCTTTAACATCGTACACCAATTGGCTTGTATAGGCTATACAAATGTGCACCGGCGCATATACGCTCGTGGTCCTGCCACTTTGCTGGGCGCTGCTCATTACAATGCTGCCGGTTCTTGCTACCAAAAATTCACATCCTGTAATGGAAGCATCGCAAGTTATAAGATCATCTGAGTAATTAATAGTAAACCCCGCCAGGCCGCTTGCATAATAAAATTACGAGTGAGATGAAAGTATCACCCGCAAGACAAAATATCTTACGCAAAATACGACAGGCACTGAGCAATTCAGTGCCTGTTCCTTTTCCTCAAAGTGATGGAACCGAGAGCGTATTTAAGCCATTGCAACAGGAAATTGATGTTGAATTCGCTGAAAATTTTACAAAGCTGCAGGGTAAGTTTTC
>Ga0206915_1053_pt1 | contig 29185 bp, 12 predicted proteins | sample Alteio_BWOrgHeat_70_FD_152945 | JGI IMG/M metagenome (GOLD analysis project Ga0206915, IMG submission 152945) | Enriched cells from forest soil in Barre Woods Harvard Forest LTER site, Petersham, Massachusetts, United States -... | ecosystem: Environmental > Terrestrial > Soil > Temperate forest >...
GATTGCTGTTCATTTACAAATCCCTGTGTGTTGTGAGATGGATTTACAAAACTTCTTTGGACTTTTGGATCGATTGTCAAAATATTGTCCCCGGGTGCAAGTTTTTCAGCTTTAAACTTATCATCATATTGATATTTGATGTCAAAAGTAACGTTCCATTTTTCCCCATCAATCGTCACACTGTGGTCTGTGTAAGCATCTTTGGCCTGTTTAGGATATTCCGTATTAATTCTCCAGTCTCTTAAACTCTTTGTTTCTGTTTCATTCATAATATGAATTATGGATATAACGTGCAGTGTCTTGGATCCGTCTTTATTTTCTATAACATAATATTTAAAATCCCTACCATCCCTATCAATCATTGCAATTGAATTGTCTGCGCAGTACAAATATGGAGATAGATTAGGATATTTCTTTTGCAATGGGTCCACACTTAACCATCTTCCTATCCTCGCATCATAAATTCTCGCTCCGTAATCATAATCCACCCCACTGCCTTCTATTTCATCACTCTTTTCCTTACCATTAAAGCCAAACCTATACCCAGTGCTGTTTGTAGCGGTAAATTGCCTGGCAGGTTCTACCATTCCGAACGGATAGTAATCCTGCGCACTTACCACATCAGCAATATAGTAATCAAGTACGCTATCCGGCGTGCTGCTGATTTTGGCGCCAGTGGTGAGATTATAATATGTGCCATCATCTACGCCGATCTTTTTGTCGCTGATAGTTATCAGTACATTGCCTAAATGGTTTGTTAATTCAAAGAACTTCCTGCCCCTAAGATATGAAAAAGTATATCCATTTCCCAAATGGCTTAATATGGTAGTATCCGGCACGGCCAAACTATGCACATTTACGTTAGGCCTGTATATGCCAAGTCTGCTGCTGCCATACAGGTTCACTTCTGTTTGCGTGAGTTGGCCGCTGTTCAGGGTATCTCCATTTTTGTAAATGCTCATGATATTTCCGGTTGCATCACGCACATACCACACGGTAATGGTGGATGAACCTTTAACTACGGTTTTGCTTATCCTGTTGCCAGAGGCATCGTAAGTGTAAGTAATGTGGGTGCTATCCTGTTTAGTGATGCTCGATATCTTTCCATATACACTCCAGTTAATCGTAACAACACTATCTTTAACATCCCCGATCAAATTACCTATCGAGTCATAAGTATAATTGTGCACACCCTGGTTATCTATATCCCCTGCAAAAGAAGCGTCTGGTACACTATCATGTATATTGTCCAGTTTGTTTGTATTAGGGTAATAGCCGTATTTAAGGCTGTCCATCTTGCTGGCTGACGTCGTTCCATTTCCCCAGCGGTTGTAAGTCAGTATATTACCATTCGCATCATAGCTTGCCCTTTCCTGGTATGCCTGGTAACTTGTGGCGGTCCACGTATTCGTAGAAAGGTTGATGCCGCCCCAGGTATTCATGGCAGTAAGGCGGTTCAATTGATCGTAAGTGTAGGTATATAGTAAGGGCACTCCTATAGTCGGTGCATTTATACTGGATGCAGCAATGTTACCGTTAAATAGCGGCTTAAAGCCGCTGCCGGTATTGGATATATCAGCCACCCTTGTAGCTGTAGCCACATCCACTTTGCTGTAATCATTTTTATAATAGTACAGTGCCAATCCATATGCATCCCTCGCTACATGCACCGTGGTTTTGTTGGCTACATCACCGTCGCCGCCTATGTCCCTGCCGGATGACCCTGTTACTGAGCCATTGATAGCTTTAAGCCATCCCTGCAGGGTATAAGCATATTCAACTCCCTGTACTTGCTGCTGCCCGAGTATCACTTGCGCCAGCGGCCCATGACGGTAATATTTATAGAATGCTTCATTTTCCCAAACAATACTGTCGGCGCTGGTTGCCACATTGGTTATACGGTTCTCCGCGTCATAAGTATAGCTGTGATAGAACGCGTCAGGTTGCCCCGGCTGATACCCGACCCAATTTACCTTGCCGCTGATAAGGTCGTATTGATATACGATCTTTTTAAACCTGTTCCTTCCCGTACCTGTTGTGTCATTCATGGCATTGGGGTGTAACGAACTATTGCCATAATCTTGTATCAGGGTATCTACATTGCCATGAAAATCATAAGAATAAAAAGTGGCTGCGGAAAAACCAAAATTATCAAGGTCGGTCTTGGTACTGTACAATGCTGTCCATGCCACGCGGCTCCGCAGGTTTTTTGCTGCCATTACGGGCGCTAACGGCGGATAGGCTGTATCGTAGGACGTTTGTGTTATCTGTGTTTTGGTGCTTGCAGCTGTTGTTATCCAGGAGAGCAAGCTTGCCTCAACACGGCTGGTAGTGTTAGTCATGGCCGTTGAACTCGTTATTTCACCAACCTCATCTATCCTGCCAAGATAATCATAGGTTGTATAGCTGTATTTATTTAGCGGCTTTTGTTTTGAGTTTTGGGATATACTAAGCCTGCCTAACCTGTCGTACCAAAAATTGCTTTGCCCCGCATCGGGTGTTTGCTGTGCCGATACCTGGTTCAATGTATTATACCGGTATTGTGTTACAAGTGTATGTGCGGGAACAAGGACGGTGTTGTTTGTCCTCGCCGTTTTCACAGAATCGTACCAGGTTTGTCTCCAGTTGCCCTGTACACCTTTTGGAGGCACTGTTTTCACTAAGTTGCCCGCCTGGTCGTAATAGTACAAAGTGTAATGGTATTCGGTTAACGTATGCGATACCGTAAAGCTTTCATAATTGGTGGCCTGCAAACATTTCGCGGTATAATCACTGTCAAACCTGTTCCTTGCTGAATCAATATATAGCCTGTACCATTCCGTGCCTATGCTGGTTGAGAAAAAGGTGCTGTCGCTGCAGCAGGTTATAGGTTTGCTTGTATCAGGCGGGAATAGAGGGCTGCTTTTGCCGCAGAGAAGCAGGCTGTCTGCAATAGGGTAATTGCAAACCACTGCAGAATCATGGATTAAACATGAATCGCATACGGCATCCCCTCTTCCTCCACTCCAATCAGCCGCTTCGCGTAATACGCCACCGTCATTATATTGGCTATAGTCACCTACTGGCTGCCCGCTTCCTTCATTTAGTTTTGCCCAAACAAGCATTCCCGTGGTGTCGGAAGGTACGCCATTACACGTTTTATAGTTATTTGACACTTCAGCAGAATCCATTGTTTTCCGGTACACCCGGAAATTCTTTAAAAGTCCCCAGCTAGATGTTCCGGCACCGTTAGCCACTTTTGTTTCCCCATTAACGTACTCACTATATACGTCTCCGTGGCTTAAATAGGAATAATGCACAACCTCAGCAGGCTGCAATACGCCATCCACGTATATTTTAAAATCTGTTGCATTATTGCCTACCCTAACTGCCGCAACGTGATGCCATTTGTTTTCACTTACAGTGCCAATCGTTCTTATTTGAGCAGCTCCTCCTGAATCTGCATTAGTAACGTAACCATGTATATCATTTTCATAACTATCCCCCACAATAAAATAAACATGATCTGCGTATAGGTATACCTGGTAACCCGACACATATGTAGCTGCCCCTGAATGAAAATTACCGGCAGCGTCAATTGATTGAATAACGGGTTTCTCTAGTGTGTCATTAACCATATTATAAAACCATCCCTCCACGCTAAAGTTTTCTGTATGGAATTTTAACTGTGGTCCGGTATAAAGAGCAAATCCTTTTGCACTCATAGCAATATTCTGCTTCCATCCATTCTGGCAGTTATTTAATGCGTCTTTAACATCCTTGGTAGTAGTTGTTGATAAGCCATTTGCAACTAATCTGTCTCTTATATATCTGTACATCGCTGTATCTGTACCTGAACCTGTTGACAGGGTATCAAAATATGCAGTTACCAGTTTTTGCAAACTGTCACAACCGACACAGGTTAATGTTAATGGAATCGGTGGCCCGGCAAACGCATTAATAGCATTCCCGCCAACGCCGCTTTTGAGATAAGGTACAAAAACGCCGCCGCCCCCGCCTGCTCCCCCGGCATTGTTGCATTTTGCCATAAAAGCAAGGTATTCATAAGCCTGTTTATCGAATCCCAGGTGGTTATTCATAAAATTAGCAAACAACTGGTTGATGGGCTGATAATTAAGAGAATCCTCGGCGGTTACCATTTTAGGGACTGTGTCATAAATGGCCTGAAACTGCTGGTACAGGTTACTCACCTCGTTACAGGTTACACAAATGTCTCCGCTGTAACATTGAAAAACAGGCGGAAGGTAAAGCGGTTTGGTGGTATACTTGCAATCGCCTGTATCCGCGCAAAGGCTTCTTAATTTATCAAGGTCAGTTTCACTTATAACTGTATGGTATTGCCGGGCTAAGTAAACAGAAAAAGTGGTATCAGATGATATCGCGTTAGTGGTATATTCTGAATACAGGGAACTTATTTGAGTGCATTCACAATCCGCTGGTTTACCAATGACCGGTTTGTTACTATAGACAGCCTGGTTGTTATAAGGCTTTGGCTCAAGGATAAGGTCGGCATTACAAGCCCACTGGTTTATTCCATGCGCACGGTTATAGCTGTTTAACACAGAATCAAAATTGTGGAAGCTATAACTGCTGTCCGGGCTTATATCTCTTGATCCAAGCGGGTGGCTGGCGTCAGAACCTTTGAGGCACACATTTACTAATTCTGGCATGACAATGCTTAAAGCAGCACTGTCATACATGCAGGGGGCAAGCTGTTGCTTCCACAGATTTACATACGCATTACAATTATCAACATAATACTTATGTGAGGCATTATTTACGGAATCTTTTGCACCCGTCGTATCAGAACTGTTAAGGATATATCTTAAGCTACTGTCCTGCGCAATAGCATCCTGTGCGTCATTGAAATTGGGAAAATGCTTTGCATTTACAATTGCACTTGACGACGGGTTTGGGAAACCTGTGCATGATGCACTACTGACGAGGGTATCAATAATATTCGCTTTTATCTGCAGATACAGGTCACGGAAATGCTGCCATGCTATATCGCGGTCACCATCGCAGGACAGCATTTCAAAGGCGCGGTGATTTTCTATAAAATCAACCGCGCAAGCACTGTCACCATTGCATTTGGTCATCATCGCAGCAAAGGTCCACAAGGATATAGAATCTGTGGAGGCTCCAATCGTTACTATTTTATAATATACAAGGCTGTCTTCAAGCATTGTCTGTAATGCCGAACTATCAATGGCGAGGCTATCTTTATTGGCCGTAACATACGTATAGCTTGAAAAAGGTGAAGAAGGATTGGCGGTTGGATTAAGATAGCCATCAGCCGATGCGATACTAAAAGTATCTACCTTCTCAAATTTCTTATCCCACAACAAGCTGTTTGCGAACCTGTCATAAGTGAGTAACTTGCAGTATTCGGGATGAAAGACCAACAGCGCATTTGCCCATGACGGCCTGAACTTCCGCGAAAATTGTGCAGTATCTAATAGCTGCGGTATTCCATATAAACCGGTGCTGTCGTTGAGGACAGAATCAGGGCGGCCGTTGTCATCATAATAGACAAAAGAACTGCGCTTATAGGGCGCTACAGAAGGTGTTCCGCTTGGGTAATACATGGAATAACTGTCGTAAATTCCTGTATTGGCATATTGCCCTGAAGGCGCTGAAACATCCGCTAACATCGCTTGCCTGATATCGATATTTAAGCCGTTGGCAGTGTCACATAGTGCGGTGCACGCAGCTAAGGCATTTTGGTATGCCGTCCATGCCTGGCTTCGATAGCCCGCTGAATCTGCAACGGCTATCCCTGTTTGTGCCATGAATTTACTCCTGAAACTGCTCCAGGTACCAAGGCTGTCCGAGCATGCCTGGCAGGTAGGGACACAATTAGAGCGGTTTTGCTGGCTTAGCTGGGTTGTTATAAGACTTTGTACTGTGGTACAAACATTCTTTTTCAGGAACACACTGTCCTGGTATTGCTGTTTGCCGTAACTGCTGATAGAAAGCTTTTTTGTTATTTCATAGTTCCCCACATCCAGCCACATGGTATCTTTAAAATGAAAGCCGGTATCGCTGCCGCATCCGCTTGTGCTAAAGGTTACGAGAGAAAAATTACTGATCGTTGTATCAAATCTTTTCCGGTTGGGCAAGTTTTTGTTATTGCAATCACCGGTAATAGTTATTTCTAAATTATACAGGCAGCTATAACAAACAGAGTCGCCGGTGCAGGGCTTTTCCTTAAGCGATTGCGGGCCCAGGTCATATTTAAAATCGTAGTTCCCCGGTGATGATACAAGCAGGCTTTTGTCGCTCTCAATCACCAGCCCTTTGGTTACGTTGGTCGTTGGGTCTGCCAGTGTCTCTGTTATGGAAGTGCTGTCAAAAGAAGGAAGCTTGTCTAACTTTATGCTATCCGGCGGGCTGCCTGCCAAAGCGGTTGCGATGGTCCTCCCGTGCATATCCACATAGCTCACGCTAAATTGGCCGTTGGCATCGCGAACCATATTTTTGAAGTAGTGCATTTTATCACCCACTTCAGTCCCAAATAAAGCGTCAAGTTCTTTCTGGTCCGGGCTGCCATAATAATATTTTGTTTCGTGGCCGCTGCCTATCCTGAATGAAGGGCCCACGCCGCCCTGCGCGCTGATGCGGCCGGTATTATCCTGCGTATAGAGGGTTTCAGTAAATACATTGCCAAAGGCATCAGGAATATGTGAAGCATATTGTACCACCGATTTTGACGGAACGATGTTGGAGGAATAATAAAAGGATGCGCCGGAAACACTGTCCATCCTTGGTGCGGATACGTTGCAACAGGAAGTGTCCGTTGAAAGGTTATCAAAGGAATCTTTGAGATATTCATTCACGCCGGAGGGATCACTGGTATTAAAATTCTTGACGTAACTGATAACTGTGTTCAGTGTAGGGGCAGGCAAAACCTGTATGACAGGCCTCCCCTGGAAATCATAAAATGTTTCTGCAACAACGGTGTTTAAAGTAGTATTGTCTTTAGTGACTGTTTGCCGGCTTCGCAAGCTGCCATCATAATATTGCACGACCACTTTTCTTTTACCCCCTTCGGCAAACGTGATGGATGATTGCCAGTTAAGATTTCCCTGGTGGCCGGTATAAGCACACTTTCCAAGCCCGGTGGTATAATTTGAACTCCATACTGCTGCCACCCGTGTACCATCGCTTTCTATTTGCACAGCCCTTACACGAGCATACAATACCCCTCCATTGCCATAGATAAGCGGTATCGAATACGTATTGTTTGTTGTGCTTATCCTCGTCGCATTATTTGCAAAGATCGCCGTGGCACCCCCAACGGTATCCCGCGCCAACGCGCTTGAATCTATATAGGTCCATTCCAGGTCATATTCATCTGCCCCTGTCCTGAAACTCCACGATACTTTTTCTTCATCATGGCTGGAATCAAGGTTGGTACCGGTCACCATCGTTAGTGTTGTAATGACCTGGTTGGTACCGCTGCAAGAGAATATATAATTGGGGCTGGAGACCATTTCATTATCCAAAAGAAGGGCAGGCCAAACCCTTGAGCTGTCAATGTATGCACCGGCGCTGTCAATCGCAACGCTCAATACCTTCACGTTCACTTTATGCGCACCGGTATCAAAAAAATAACTCCTGTTGTTGTAAATGCTATCGATTTTAAAATGTACTGCCAGTTGTTTATCCGCGGAATCAACTGTGCCATCGGGCCTGGTGAGATATATCCTTACATTAACAGTGGCATTAAATCTCTTTGGAAAAAGAAACAGCGAATCTTCATTGATCCTTAACGTAACAATATTTCTTACGCGGAAAGGCGTATCAATCTTGCTGGCATAGCTGGTGTCATAAAACTTATCGGAGACCTGTATCGAAGAGTCCACATGCACGCTGTACCCGGTCAATGTTTTTTTGATAGTGGGGTCGGTGGATGCGAATGTTTTAACACCAGCCAAACACAGCATCACCATGATAAACCACCGTGCAACAATGTTAGTCTTATGCTTCATACTGTTGTTTTTAAAGATTAGGGGTTCCGAGGAAAATTTTATAGTCTTTGTATGCTTCTGTTGTTTTATATTCTTTTCCTTCTTTATGAAAAAACGTTTTTTCATCAAAGATGGAACTGTCTGATGTTTTCTTGGTGTAGTCGTACAGTTTCAAGTCCACTATCGCATAGGCATCATATCCCGTAAGTGGTACTGAGGCTTTTGAAAGTTGCGGGTCGAGTAATTGCTCCGTCTTTACAATATACCGGGCCTGCTTTATATAACCTGTTGTTGTATCGGCCGTTATCCTGATCTCTTTGTATTTATTACCGGCAGGGAAACTGAGCGTTATGATCCGTTCATTATTATTCAGCGCTATAGAGCCTTTTAAACCCGGTATCGCCGCAAGGGTGCTGTCCATCATAGAGAGCGCATCAAAAGCTGCCTGGTTTTTTGAAGGTTTTGAAAGATACATAACCTTATCTTTCTTAAACAGCATGATGGCATACCTGTCATTGCTGATCGTTTCAGTGCTGTCAATCACACACCTGTAGCCGCTTGTGTTTATTTCCACATTCCCTGTTAATGAATCGAGGATGGAAGCGGGTGTGCTCTCATTCGCGTAGGTATATTTCATTGCATAACTTAATGTCCCGGCCTTTTTGTACGTATCGCTCATATTCCTGAACTGTTCAACAATACGTGCTGTCATTTCTTTATCCTGTGCTTTACTGAATGAAATATTCATCAACATGCACAACATCAAACAGTGCGCTGTAAAAAATATTCTTTTCATGTACTGAGGTTTACTGGTTTGAATATTTTGTGAGGTAACTCCTTGTTTCTTTAATTGTTTGAATGCCTCTTTGCGTTTCTTTTTTCACCCGTATCAGTGTCCCGTCATCATCGTATTCATAAAAAGTGGCGTAATTATTTTCGTCCAGTTCTGCCATCAGCCGCAGGTTCACCGGGTTATACACAAACGATTTCATGTTCGCATTAAAAGGATGCAACCGCAGGTCGTCAAAATTTACGGCAGTGCTGCCTGTTGCCATCAGGACATACTGAATACTGGCTGCATTGAGTGGCACGGTGAAAACATAGTCATACCGCTGCCAGCCTTCGATGATCGTACCGCTTGGTTTAGCAATTACTGTGGTATCAAGGTGGCCCGTACTATCAAAAAATGACAATTTTATTTGGTTATTGGTATAGTTTTGGCACAAGCAGGTTTGTTGTTCCTGCACCCATCCGCTCAGCCACATTTTTCCTCCCTGTAATGGCGAAAAAGCGGGGATCAGCGATGAACTGTCCGTATGAATGCCTTTTAACTTATTGCAGTCATAGGCAGTATTTACAGCGAAAGAACCTGCCGAGTCTGTAGTTGAAAACCCGGAAACCCTGTAAATGTTCGCATCCGGGATGCTTTCCCCTGTTTCGCAGGTTCTTTTCCAGGTCAATGTAGTTCTGTCAAAGCTCACAATGTAAGGGCCGGACTGGGAGAGAATTTGAAGCTGGTGCAGCGAACCAGCGGTTACAAATACGGTGAAGGTCAATGTCTGGCTTGTGCCAGCATGATGGGCAATACTGCGGGTTTTTGTTACTCCATCCCATGAAAAACTAATATAGTCACAGGTGTCGCCTGAGCTGCAGGAAGCGCCCGGCGTAAAATTCCAGATCGCCAATACTGCAAAAGTGTAATTACCTGAAACGGGTACCTGTACATAGCCATTATAGGCTAAGTTAGACGCGTCTAACCCGTGTCCTTTACCCGTTACAATGGTATCGGTGATAACTTTAATATCAAAATCCGCTCTTATTTTTTGGGAAGCGGTGTCCTTTAGTAATGCAGTTACGGGTATAGTAAGGTTTGCTGAATCCCCTGCATTTATTTTCAAACTGTACTTTCCGGTGTGCTTGTTCACAGTATCAAGGGTGCCATGCGTTTGGCTGAAGTCCATATCCCTTGGCACAGGGCAGAGCGAAGAACAGTTTTGGTTTTTATAGCTGTAATCTTCAAAACCATCAAAAAATTGTTCGCGGTATTGGCTGTTTTGGGTAACACTCACCGGCAACGTATTGTTATAGCCATACCTGCCTGAATTATACCTTCCGAGCGGGTCTGTATTTTCCAATTCAAACCCTTTTTTATTGAACATGGTTGTCTGTGCATTCCACACCCAGCGCGTAGAATCAACGGATGGCTGCAGGTAAGTACCCGTAAAAGACCAGTATGGAACAAAACTATTGATCACCCCATTTTTGCGGATATTCGTCGAAGCAGATGGATCTGTTTCTGCACGCGTGCCATAATAGACATACGATTTAGTAGTTCGCCAGTTACCATAAATTCCGGTTGCGTAAGGGTTGACAGTGGTATCGGTAATAGCGCTGTAACAGGCATAGGTGGGGCAGGAAGTGCAAGCTTGTATGGATAAAGTAATGGATGTTGTGTCGACACACAATTCAGTGGCTGTGGGACAACCACCAACAGTATCTAGTCCTGTAACACTATAATCCCCGATATGTACTTTCCCTGGTTTTGCCCAGAAACAATCAGAAGTTGCTCCCGAGTCCAGACCTATTTCAGCGGTTCCTGTACAATTATCAACTCCAAAATTTTGATGAGAACCGCTGAAGTTTTTGACATCATACTGCCAAAGAACATTCGCGTTGTCCTGGTAATGCACTTTATTGTCACCTAAACAAGATGTGCTATGTAGACTATAAAAATGAATTGTTTCCGATGGGCTTGCGGAGATCGTTATTGAGCCCAAACCGATATTTGCGCTATAGGTTCCACTTATAGAATCAGTCGTTGTTGCATAAAATAATTTGTTTGCGTTGGTACTTAAAATGCCACAGTCGCTAATATTGATCACATATCCCGCAGCCTGTGCATCCGCGACAAGGCTCCCTACTGTTATACCATCCGATTCATGAATAAATAATCGATGAGAAGCGATCAAATAATCAAAGAGCACTTTTAAAGGCCCGCAGGTGCAACTGTTATCGATAGTGTAGGAGCTTTTTTTGTCCGCCACTCTCCAGAAATCATTAAATACAGCAGCACCCGTTGCAATAATATTATCGGTGCTGTCTAAAACCAATTTAAGGCTCCCTGAAATAACCTGGAGCGGGCTTTTTAAACTCGTAAGAGAACCTACCGGTGTCATGCTCATATTGCGTTTACCCGAACGGATGATCTTCATCATTACATCGGTGGCGTTATACGCATTGCCGTTCTTATCAATAAATACAATGGATTCAGGGTTTGACGTGCTTATTTTTTGCGCGTTAACTGCCCAGATAATGGTTGTATCAAAGGTACTTGAAAATATGTTTACGCTGCAGCCTTCGGCTATGCCGTCACAATTGGCCTGCGTGGAGTCCCCCGTCTTATCCCTGCCCGCCACTATGATTTCATCGCCGCTTTCAAAATAATTTATAAAATTTGGATAAGTTGTGGATGCCAAAGGCACGCCGTTATTGATGGTTATCCCTTTGAATACTGCATCAATGTTTTTATAGGCCAGTCCCATGCCGCTGTAGGCCCAGTGTGCAGGGTAGGTAAAATTATACAGCGGGTCATTGAACTCATTGTTCGTTTTTGTTAATAACACATCCCCGGTTTCGCTGTCATACGCAAGGTTGCTTGTGGAGACCAGGCTACCCTTTTCAATATGAATAACACTGTCGAGTATGCCATACCGCTTGATAACTTTCGTGGTGGCAACAGAGCGGTACCGGTCCACTTCATGTTCGGGAAAAGGTATAAAAGACGGAAGTGGTACCGGAAAAAAACCGATAAGAAAAAGGTCAACATTCAGTTCAACATTCACCCCGGCAGTTACAGATGTTTGTTCGCGCATGTCGGTCATTATTTCCACGTCCTTACCAATCACTGCGGCAGTATCCACATTGCCCAAGGCATCTATTACCGTTGCAGTATTCGCCAGGTGTTTGAATTCCGCATTTTGATCATCGACTTTATAAAAGTTTTTCGTATATGAAATAGGGTTGACTGAATCCGTTTCAGGATAAGTTGCCTGGTATTTCATTCTACCATGCATATCATTTAATTCTATTTTGAACCCTTGTGAAATGGTCAGATAATTCTTCGCGTCAATATGCAGGAAATTCGCCAGCCCGGGCGTATATCTTTTTTTGGAATTATCATCGATCATGGTATTGTCCACTAATGTTGGGAAATCATAAGCCGTATAAAACCCGGTTTCTTCATAGCCATTGGCCGATTTCCTGTTTACTGTGTTGATTGACCGTACCCTAACCTTACTATAGCCTACATCTGCAGAGGGAAAGAAACTTTCACCCAAAGGTTCTTCTACATATCCTAAGGTGACAGGGGCAAGTGGCGCTACTCTTTCGACATACCTCACAGGGACATGAAAAGGATTTTCCTCGCCGCCTATCATGGGTTCATAGCTTGCCACACCGCTGCTTATCCTCGTTTGCACGCCGTTGACCTCTTTAATGGTCGTATAGTCATAGGTCTGGCCGTATTTGGATTCCTTTTGCCCCGACATGGTGTTCCAGTGGTCGTATATCGTTATTTGCTTAACCCTCAACCCTCCGCCAAGTCGTTTAAAGTCCGGGTTGTCCAGGCGGATCAATGTCCTGTTTGTATCAGCCGTATTTGCCCAAAAATAACCTCTCGCAATTGCGTCAAATGAGTTGAAGGCATCCATCTGGTTAATGGCCATGCTGATGACCATCCTCATGAGCACGCCAAAATCAAGGTTATCGCCGACCTCGGAACTCGGGTATGCTTTCGACGAAAGGTTTAACCGAAGAAACTGCAAAGCTGCCTTTGCGAGCGGGCTGTAATTACCGTCCTGGTCTCCTGCAAGGCTGATACCCTTCATCTTTATCCAAAAATTGTGTGCATCAATAAGGCCATATCCTCCGTTGCTGTAGGCCGTATCAATATCTGCATACACAGGGACATATTCGCTCCCGCTTCCCCATTGGTCTGAAGGCATCTTCACATATAATTTGAAATAGAGTTTTTCAACGCCATCGAGGTATTTAAAATAGACATCATTTTTGCTGGCAAGGTTATCTGGAGAGTAAACGTTCACAAAAAGATTGTCGCCATTGTCATCATACATTTTATAGGTTGAAGCACCCCCCGGGGACGATGCAAAGCCCTTTACATTGAACATTTGCATGGCTCTTTTATTCTGCACATAGGCATAATCATCACTCTCATAGGTCACTTTAATTCTTCCCGCAGAAGGCAGTACGATTGAATCTAAAGTCCAGGCAGCGGCATTTGTTGCCGCAGTAGCGCTGTCCTGTAAAGCATAAGGATATTCTGAATTTGTAACGGTGCTCCAGGCTTTTGAATTGGGATTTTGCTGTGCACATTTATAATTGCCCCACCGGTCATACGATTTACTATTGTAAGCGGGATTGTTACTGCTGTAATGGAAAATATAGGGGTTTAAAGCAACGGTCTTGACATTACCATTATAGGTAAAATAAATTTCTTTTAAGGTTAGCTTGCCTGAATCTTTATAGGGGTAGCTGACTAATGTGCCTGCTGAATTAACGTTCCTGTTTATACCGGTACATAATTCATAAGAATATACAAAATGCACTGTTTTGATGGGTATGGCATTGGCGCCGTTTTTTAAATAATCTGCTTTGGAATAAAGGTCGATCTCCCTGAGCAATTTTGACCCATTATGCCCGTTGTTTGTTGTATCCTTATTGCCTGCTTCATCTATGGGAAGCAGGTCTTTCCTGTCCTCCAGTTTGAAAGTGGCGATCATTGTTTTTGATTGCACGGAATTGAGATACCACAATTCTTTTTCGCCATACACATAGCTTCCCTTGTCGTCCCGCGAATCTGTAAGCAAGCCCCTGTTATAGGTTGCTTCCCCATAATTGGTATAAGGTGTACGCCATTTATAAGGATTGGTGCTCCCGGCAACTTTTGTATAATTAAATTTCACCGCGTCCCCAAGGTCATCATCTGAAATGCCGTCGCCCGTAAGGTCAACATAATCCGGTGACAACACTCCTGTCAACAAAAATGAATGAGCATAGGCAGGGATTTCTTCGCTGGTAAAATAATAGTCATTCCCCAGTTTATTATTGATGGCCGTATTATCGCTACCCGGATTGTATTTTACTATTCCTTCGCTATCAATACCTCTTGTTGGGTCAACAGAAAAGGTCGCATCCTTTTGTTTGAGATTATATACCGGGATACCATACACGTATCTTCTGCCGTCTGCGTTTAATACATCGATCTCAGAAATATGATTGGCTTTCCTGTAACCGGTTATCCTGTTTTCGAGTGTTACCGCACTGCTATTGCCACTACATGTATCGACAACATAAGTATTGTACGCATAATTTTCAATGTGCCTTGAAAGCCCGGCAAGGCAGGCTTCCGTGGCATTTAGATAACTGATCACCTGTGACCTTTTGTCCCTGGTTGTCTTAACAACATTTGCCGGGCTTAAAGTGGAAGTGCCGGTAAATTTTTTATTGATGTAATGATTTAGATAGTTAGTAGTAGATGTAAAAGGGTTGTTGTTGCCCGGTTGGTACAACCCCACAGAAACGACATCGTCGCCACCCACTGCATCATAAAACGCCTTGGAGTTTATTGATTTTTCACCCGGGTTCTTAAAATAAACATTTTCAAAAGTGGAATCTGCATTCCTGAAGGCTATGGTGTTTTTAAGCGGGTTATCATCTGTCCACCCATTGTTTTGAGTATAGGCGCTGTTCAAATAAATATCCGCACCGACATGGACCAGATCAGGCGCGATACCTATATCTAAAGAGAACCGGTCAGTCCCGTCTTTTGTTTTGATAAAATGGTCATATATATTGCCGATATCACCCCTGTATGCCCTGAACATACCCCCGGTTCCCTCACCGGTGATGGAGAAAATATCAAAGGTATAATTTGGTATGGCAATATTGGGAACCGGCGGATTTTCCCTGTAGGGGATTTCCTTCTCACGGTTGAAGTCCAGCAGTGCAGAAGGGTTGTTAGCCCCGTTTTGATAATTCAAATACCCGAAAGCAGGAAGGGCTATACTGGTATCGCTGTATTCGACCTTTTGGGAAGAAACATATCCGCCGATAGATCCATTGGGATGTAAACCCCAGGCCTCAAAACCGACTTTTACAGTAAAAGAGTATTGGGTACTGGTGAATGGCATCGTAATGGTTGGGGTATATGCTAATGTCGCAAAACTGATGGAAGGGGATAGGCCTGTACCAATACTGGCATTTCTCAGGTCTTTACTTTGACTTGCATACTGGCGTACACCCGCACTAAAATCAAGGCTTTTTATCCCGCTCCTGGAATTGTATGAAGAGGACATACTTAGGTTGCCTGTAAGTCCACCCTCTTGCTCTGCATTTTTATTGCCTAAATTAACAGATAATGACGGTGTTATTGAAACACCCTGCTGGCTGTTATTCGTGATGGATATACCCCCGGACAATGGCCCTTTTGCTCCCTGCCCTGCATTAATGCTGACATTTATTCCTGATTCCAACCCCCACCCTTTGTAACTGTTGTGAAATATCTCCCCGGTTAATCCTAATCCTATCGGGAAACCCACCGTTTCGATATCTGCGCCAAGCCTCACGCCTACTGTTTTATTGTCTCTTACACTGGCTGTTTTCCTGATCGTATCTGCCGCGCCGTTAAAATCATCCGGCAACCCACGCATGTTCCTTGTAATCGTGCCGGGATTGATGCTCCAGCCCAGGCCAACCCAACTGGCTTCCTGGTCCATGGATATGCCGCCTCGGTAAGAAATATTCAGCGGGTAACCGCCTACATCCATTAAAGGGATATTATAAGAGAAATCACCGGTGAAGAGGTCAACCATATTGGCGTTGTTCACCGACTGGAATGACTGCGTTTCCGGCTGTGAAGGGCCGCTGGTAAAATCGTCATCATCCGTTTTATTTGCTGCACTGTCTGCAACAGCTTGTATGGAATCAACACCCCCTCCGCCCTGGTATCCGCCCTGGCCTTCGGGGTTACCGGCATCATATTGGGTCGTTTGACCGGCAAACGACCCTTCTTCAGATATATTATTTTTTGAAGAAAAATAATAACTAATGCCGAATCCTTTTTTTCTGATGGGCATTCGTGCATATGCTCCCAACATAAAATTGCTGTAGAAAACACAGAACAATAAAAATGCAATCTTTTGCTGATGCCATTTAGAAAGTAGCTGGATCATAAGGATATTTTTTAAGGTTTAGGACTCTGATCTTATTCTTATTGCTGGTCCTTAAGTATGGGTTCCTTATATACAAATTTCATGCTCCACGTCTCATTCCTTGAATTCACCAATTCAAATAAATAGGTGCCGTTATTCAACAGGCGGTTATCATTCACAAAGGGCAATACGATCTGGTTCTCACCGAATGATAAAGACAGTATGGCGCTGTCTACTACTTCGATCGCATCATTTGCATCAACATGCGTGATCTGATAATTTACCGTGCTGTCCCCCGCGTCATTGGTATAATAAAATTTTACGTTCCCCGTGCATACTGCTATCGAAGCATCCTGTTCTCGTTTGAGTTTGATGAAAGGCGATTCATCGGAGGGTGGCAACGAAAAAGTAGTACCCTTTATCCTGAAAGTCCAAACTTCGCTTTGTGCTGACGGCTGAAAATTATTTTGCGCGATCACCTGCCAGGCATATAGTTTGCCCGTATCCAACGCCATTGCAGAAGAAGGATAGTTCATAAAAATGTCACTGCAATTGTTGTTGACATATACCGGGATGTTTTGTTGTATTGCATCCGCAGGGTTTTGCCCGGAGAGTACTTCCACCAAATTGAATTGATACGAAAGATTATAAAAGAGGTTCAAAGGTGTTGGCGGCAGCCAGGTAAATTGAGGGATATTTGTTTGCAGTGTATCGCCATCTGCGGGTGTATTAAGTACCGGCGGGCTCAACGGGTCCACTTCAAATGTTACGCAATCTTCTGCAAGCGGTGTCCCACTACTTTCATCACTAACCAATACGGTGTAACAGGCTTGGTAACTCCCGGCTGTCAGATATCCATTTGGGTCACGGTCAAATATGACAGGAGAAAGATAATTATATTGAATAGGTGTCAAATCATTAGCCTGTAATTGTTTTGCGCCTGTGTTTAATACAACTACGCCCGAACTGGCTGTTAATAATGGCTGATCGCCAGACGCGTCGGATAAAGTAAGGTTGATCTTTACATTAATTTGGTTATTACCCGTATAGACAAGGGACATATTCCATAGCTGGCTCTTAAATAATACACCTGTCGGTGGAACCTGCAGGGTCATCGTAACCTGCGACCGGCAATGAAAGACAGCCAGTAGCCCGGCCGCAAATAGTAATGGCTTGTACATAATTTATTTTTAAAAGGTTCGGTAATAAATAAGCCGTCCAATATCATTTTCTACCAATTGTTTATCAACGCCCGGTATAAATCCTTTTTGTGCTAACAGCTGGATATCACCAAATCCGGGAATCTTCACAGTCGTGTTAACACTGTACCCGACCTGCCTGTTCTCTATGACTGTTTGCTTGATATATTTTAGCCCCCCACCCATCGTTAACCACCTGCGTATTTTATATTGAATATTGCCATCGGCTGTATATAAATCGTACGCACTGTTCTGGGCCGCTGACAGATTAAATTGTAATGTGAATTTTGGCAGAAAGAACGCCTGGCTTACCAGCAGGTTGCGGGTGTTGAAATAAACAAAATTGCTGTCTGTTGCCTTATTGTAAAACTGTGTATAGGAAATAATTGTGTTCATCATCACCGAATGGTAACGATAGAAATAACTCGTTGTCCCGACAAGGGTATAAAATAAATTCTCAATATATTGCCCGTTGCCGAGGTATGTTAATTGTGAACTTGGATAATAACCCAATGAAATAACCGGCCACTTTTTTATACGTAAGGTCGCCTGTATGCTTTTAAAAATAGTATTGGTATAAAATGCCTGGTCAATGTATGGGTTGGTAAAATCATTCTTTCTGACGGAAGCGGTTATATCAAGCTTCTTCTTAAAAAAGGGTTGCTCTGCTTTTAAATACCATGCATTTTGTGCTGAGCTCGTTGTGAATAAACTAAACGACTGAAAATTTGCGCCAAAATGTTTATAATAGGCGGTTATTTTCGTGAATGTTTTGGGTAAGTATGAAACAAGTTGCACTGAATATGCTTCATTGGAATGATCTTTAAACCTGAATGTACTCGCAAATAATCCCACCTTATCCAGCTGGGCATTATAATACGGCAAGGATGATTTAGCAACCTCTGCGATAACATAGGTGGTTGTGCTTAACTGGTAACGGCTCTCAAGCGAAACACCCATAATATTATAATTGGGAGGATTCTGTAGGGGGTTACCTATCGTGTCCGTACTATAATTGTACAGTGCTTTTTTACCTGCGTAATAGGTTGCGATAAGATGATTGCCATCTCTCATGCCTCTTCCAAACCGTACGACACTCACATATTGCTGCTGCGGCGCGTTATCATTTAAAATAAAATCCCTGAAACGGTAATCAACAGTCCCTGCTGCAAATGCGAGATAATAGGAAGGGTTGTATTCCACCTGGATACCATTGATACTAATATTTTTTACCGTTAGCTCCGAATAGTTAACCATACTTCTTCCAATACCGAATGATCTTATGGCCAACAGGTTTCTGTAGCCTCTGGGGACAACACTGTCGGGAAGGTTCATAGAACTGATTGTTGAGGTCAATTGGCTGATATCTTTGGTATGGGTTAGCACGTTCACCAGGCTGTCTCTCTTGGTGCCTGCCAATGATCTTTCGTAGTCATATTTTTGCTGGAGAAGGGCTATCTCGTGTATAAGGGAATCGCACCGGTTTCTTTTACCGGAAATTGATTTGGTAAGAACTCTGGATATTGAATCAATTTTCGCGGATATAAGGGAATCCTTATAATTTGAAACTGTATTTTGAGGGCTATTAAGATGCCGGCTCTGTACCATCTCGCGTTCTTTTTCTTCTACCAACTGTTGTGTGAGCGATGGGCTTCCCAGCCAGCCTTGTAAACCACTTAACTCTTTTTGCTTGGCTGCAATCAATGCCTCCAGGTTGTTCAGGTCCTGCATCCGTGACAGTTGTTGTGCATTCCATTTATTTATATTGGATTGTAAACTGCTTAAAAATGTCTGGCTGTTATATTGAAGATTGAGGTCTGTAATATTCTTAAGCAGAGAGGTGTTGCTGAACCTTGTTGTAAAATAAATTCGGATTGGATACTTGCCCTCTATCATGCCGGTAAGCGCTACGTGTATGGTATGTTGGTAGATATCTTTAAGAATATAAGGCGTATCAATATTCGATTCATAGAAGCCATCGTACATGACACTGCCGTGTAGCTGTAAAAAGGGTATTGTAACTAAATTTGATTTAGTGGCTCCCTTTGTTGATACATAATAGCCGTCGCCGCTTTTTCCTTTTAAAATCTCTCCAAAAACATATACAACGGTATTTCGGAGCTTAATTTGAGTTCCGATGAAAAAAAGGTTAGGTCTTAGCGCATGGATATTATTCGTATCAGTTAGAAAGTGCTTTATTAAAATAACGTTGTCCACTATGGTGATATCGGAATATGCATCTTTATTCCTTTCCTGGGCATCTGTAAAAAAAGGCATGACCCCAAATAACAATAATATGGATATTGGCAAACGCAAGAAGAACCGGGTTTAAGTTGAAAATATCAAGTATATGGGTAAAGATAAAAACGTGAAGCTTTAATAGGGTTGTATCAGAAATTTTTGTAAGGTAGAATCAGTAGCTTTTGTAGGGTTGAATCAATATCAGACTGCTAATGTAGGAGAGTTTTTTGAATTAACAAATATTTTTATTTTTATTTTTTTTAGTACCCCATTTTAGCGTTGCCCGATCAAGCCTTCTACAAATAATATGATTTGTAACCGCCATTTGCCAATTTTTATCTATAATTCTTACCATAAATCTTTTAAAACTATTTGCAATTGTCATTAGCAAAAAGTAGAGTGCTCGAAGAATTATTATCAGATAACAGACAATTATATAAAATATAATATACAAATATTTGCGGTTGGAAAACAATCATACGTGATTTTACAGAATCCTAAATAGAGTTGATATTAAATAGTAAATCAATCCGCAATGGAAATAAGCACATCCGACTATTCATATAAAATTCACGCAAACAATATATATTCAAGCTATCGCAAAACAAGTCTTTTTCATCTCCCAAACTAACAAGCAATTTGGAGCGTGACGTTAACAAAACACAATATCGATTACCGGGAACAAGGTCATTCCGCAAATATCTCAGTAAGAATAATCCGCACAATCAAGTAACCAAAAACAAGCCGTAGGCAAGAAATAAAATGATAGTACCACCAAAAAAAACAGCAGCCTAAAATTGGTCGGGAGCTAGTGGAGAGACAGCCATGCCTTTCGCCATTTTTTTGGCAACATATATTACAAGACCAGACGCCTTTGTAAGCTACACAAGACCTGCACCAACAATTATTTTTATTAACCAGTCAGAAATTTGAGTAAGATTAGTGTTCGCTTGGACTATTTTTTTATTTGTCTTTTTGTCTTCGCTATCGGTGCCCTGGTTTCCTGAAGATGCAGCAACTGCGCTTGTAATAATAATAGGAAAGTCAAAAATAAAATCAACCAACGCCCCTAATATCAAATAAGCTAATAACCACAAAATCGAAGAGCCAATCATAATTCTTTTGGCAGCAAAGATTGGAATAAGCATTATTACAAACCCCACGATGAACCAAGATGTTGCTCAAAAAAGCCGCTGATTATAATCAATAACTTCAGTTAATCTTGAACAAATGGATTTCTTGGATCGTGCCGGTATTATGTTTTCATCCATATATTTATTTTAAAAATCACAAATTATATAACAATACCTTTTAGTACTCTTCTGCCACATCACTTTTCTTTTCGACAACAATCTTAACAATGTACTAGGTTTTTTATATTGGACTTGTGTGAGATATTATTTCATAAGTAAAATATTTTAGCGGGCAATATGCGGTTATTGGTAAAGGTTATATTTCAGAGCTTATGCACGAAAATCGTTAAAAACAATTGTTGCCAAATTTTGATTGACCTAACCTGTAACGGTATCGCGTGCCAATATTTTCATTCAGGCACAACGGCTATTACTGTGATCGGGTGTATCTCCCAAACCGTTCTCCGTATGGCGAAAAAATCTGCTGAATCTTTAAAGACACCCAGCATTTCACAAAACTAACGGTAGTCATCTGGTAGCCAGACGTTGGCTTCTATCAACCGGTAAAAGTTATTAATGAGGTTTTCTTTATACACTTTTGAAATGTAAAAAATAAAAATTAATTTTAGAAATAATAACCATTTATTACAAATATTGTCACCTAAATGCCTTAATATGAGCCGCATCAAAATGTTATTATCCCTTATGGTTATTATACTCTATGGGTGTGGGCAACAGGGCCAAATACTGGAAATAGGCTCAAAATATCCTTCAAAAAAAAATAAATGGAAAGTAAAAGTTGATAAAAGCGGCATTAAGTCTATTTGCGCAATAGATTCGGTACACTTTATTTTGGCCAGTGGAGAAGGATCAATTTTTACCAGTGGCGACGGCGGAAAGAATTGGAAAATTGTAAAAAAAGGAAGCCGGGATGATATAGGCTCATTTAGAATGGGAAACTCACTTTGGGCCATTGAACGACCTTATTTGAGTGTCAATACGATCGTTAAAAGCCTGGATTCAGGTCTCACATGGAAACCGTGCATTAGCCAAGCAGTTTACATAAATGCTCTATTAGTAAAAGGAACAAAGATTTATGCGGCCACAGCTAGCGGAAATATTATTTCCAGCGAAAATGATGGCAACACATGGTCTGCAAAAAATTATTCCAAAGAAGGTTTTTATTCCCTCATTTCTGACGCCGCAGGCAAAAATTTTTGGGCAGTAGGTCATACACTATTACATAGCGGCGATAGCGGTAAAACCTGGAACGATATATCATACACACATGGCCTTGAGAATAAGAGTTTCATGTACGGGTATGTAGATAGCAGCGGAAATGATGTATGGGTCTGCGATGGTACCGGGAATATATTTTTTTCCGGAACTTGCGGCCGCGATTGGAAAAAAGTGGCTGTACTGGGCAGTTACATAAAATCATTTGCAGGTGACGGCGGGAGTAAAAATCTTTGGATTGTAAGTGACAATAATATCTTTGTGAGTGTCAACGGAGGGGTAGATTGGCATGCAACCGGGATAAAAAACATGACCGATATTTTATGCAATTTCTCTGCCAGAAAATTATGGGCATTTAATGCCAGTAGTCTTGCCTTTTCCTCAAAAGATCTTAGAGAGGCAAACTGGGTCGACACAAATCTAGGTGATACCGAAACACAATACATTGCGATGGTTGATACTGATAGGATATGGGCTGTCGCAAATAATACTAATATCTGCCTTAGTAGGGACGGTGGGGAACATTGGCAAACAATATATACAAACAATAACCTCTCTTTTTCGAAGATATTCACTTATAAAAATGGAACAAATATTTATGTGGCAGCAAACAAAGGCATGATTGCGCAAAGCCGGGACAGCGGGACTTCTTGGCAGGTTTTCAACACCGGCTATTCAAAAAATATCTCAGCAATAGCAATTAACAAGAATAGTGAAGTTTATGCTATTGGCGATTCTGGTTTAGTCGTTTCACAGACCAACAATAACAAATGGACCGGAAGTTATCCTCTTGGGAAAGAGGTGTCATTGAACGACATAGTCTTTGCGAACAATAAGTTTTGGATTGCCACAAATTCTGGAATTTTACTTTCAGGCAACGGCAAAGAAAAATGGCAACAGGTTAGCCTGAAAAATGCTTCCAGTATCGTTCGTGTTATTTACGTTCCTTACAAAAATTCGTTGATCATTGCAGGGAATGACAAAGACAGCAATCCCCTTCTTTTTATATACAACTTATCCAGTGGCGAAACCAGTAAAATAAATACTGGAGGGTTATACCAAATAAACGATTTGGTTTTAGCTATAAACAAATTTGAAAATAAGTTATGGTTGCTCACGGAGGACCCCAATTACGAAAGTTACATGTTGTCTTATAGCGCTGACGGTGGCGAAAACTGGACCACAGAAACAATTTCCTCGGGAGACAACATTTACAGCGACGCTGAAGGGCAGCAAATCTATCTGATAGATGGTGCAACCCTTATTGCGACCGACGGGTGCCCGTTGTATGCAAGCGTCAATGATGTTATTTTGATTCCTTTTGGTAACAACGTCAGGTTAAAGCTGCATTTGTCAAAGTATCCGCCCGGCACAAATATTATTGCGGATCAACCGTCATTTAAACTTTCTATAGCAGACGCAAAAACAGGTTTATTCCAGGATCAAAACATCAATTTCGAGCTATCAAAGGAAGACTCGTTAACTTACTCCTGCGTATTCCATCCGGCAAACTTGAGACTATCCCAGGGAGATCCTTATTTCGTAAAGATAATATTGAACCAGTCTGACTTTACAGAAAGCTATATATTACCCAAGAAATTTATATATCAAGCCTGGAAATGGCTGGACGATAATAAATGGGTGTACGTACTAGTTGCACTTTTGTCATATAACCTCATTATTATCGGCTTTTGGATTTTTAGTCCGCTTTCTATTCTTAGGATACACCAGCGCATTCCATTTGATAAACTTATCGGTATAATGCCTTCACCGTTCAAAGATGTGTTCTCTGTTTTTTTCATACTGTTCCCTTTTTCTGTTTTGGCCGAAAGTAAAAAGGTCCTAAATGCCTGGAGCAGGAAAAATTGCAAAACAATCAATCAGATATTCAAGCACATACCAACGGTTCAACTAAGGGCGAATTATGTACCCATACCAGTTTACAATGAATTATCAAATGTCACCATCAATGAACCAAGTCCGGAAATTGCTCATGAGATTTCCTTTCGGGGAAGATCAATTATCCAAATTATAGGGGATGGCGGGAGCGGCAAAACCACCTTTGCAATAAAACTTGCGAATTGGATTGTCGAAAAAAGGGAAGAAACCAAATTATATACTTCTTGCATATTAATTGATGTAGATACAACCGATTTGCCGGGTCTTATTACTTCAAGGTTGACCGCATGGCTACCCAATGAGAAGATTACAAAAGACCTGGTTAAAGCTCTGTTGAAGAATCAAAACATCATTTGTATCATCGACGCGCTATCTGAAAAATCACAAAATACACAAGAGTATATAAATGGCATATTTGGTGAGTTTCAAATAAACCTGCTGCTTATCACCGCGCGATACAGGTTTACTTTCAACGAGCAACGTTTTATTTTATTTAAGCCTGTTTATCTGAGCCTGGATAAACTGATATTTTTTATCAGTACGTATATCGTAAACAAATCTGAGGAAGTTAACCTGAGGTATGGAAACCAGCCCTTCCCCGTCAGGACATTTGATCACCATCTGATGTTTGCAAAAAAAATTGGCGACCTTTTCAAAAATACCCATACCATAACACCTATACTTGTTACGTTGGTTATTGACAATTTTTTTGAAAACTATTATGAAAAGAATATAACAGATTTCGAAGAATTGCTCACTCTCATGCCAGAGAACATTCCGGGGGTATATATTCAATATTTAAAAAACGTCAACCCTAAAAATGAAAATGTTGCAAATTACCTGCCTGAAGAAGACATGATAGCCATCGCTAAATACCTTGGGTTCTTATCCATTAGAAAAACGTACACCCCTCATAACATTCCGAAATTGGCAATACAACAAATATTAAGACGAAAGTATCCTGATTATAAAGACCCTTTTCAGAGAATCATCGACAATCAAATAATGACAAAAATGGAAGATCTTGGTTTTGTCGAAGCCAGGTTCAATCTAGATCCTTGTTCCGAATACTTAGGGGCATTATACATTACTGAAAAAATGGATATTGAAAAGATTGTGCAGTTCTATGTTGACACCATTTCGTTACTGCCTGAAACAAATGGCTTCAAGAAGGCCTTTTCGGAGATCATTTCCCTAAAAAAAATAATCTTACCCACACTTGCAGGAATTAATTCCATTTAGCGATAGGAAAAAGTCTCCGCCATTCCCTCTGCGCCAGATCTAAACAGCTGCAGTACTTTTTCCTAATTAGCCGTTTTTTACAATACCATATTGAAGGCAAAACCATTGTGCTTACTGGTGCGACGGTGCCTATAAGTTGGCAGTTCTGACGGGCTGTTCAGCCTGGGCAGCGCGATGGCTTTTGCGCAAGTATTGCCGGCAGGGGCGTAAATAGCGAGGAACGGTTATTGTTTCCCGGCGGACGCGGTTCATGAAGGCCAAATGTTCTTTTTTTAAACGGGATATGGACACTTCCCATAACATATGGAGCAGATTCTCGCGGCCACGGTATCCATGCGCCTCATATAGCAAATACACGAGCCGCACAGTACCGCCAAAACCTTTAATAGCATTAAACAACCGCTCGCTGTTGATTGGAAATGTGCCCGGGTTATCGTCTGCATCGCCATGTATCAGCAATAACGGCGTTTTAATCTGGTTAGCAAAACTGAACGGGCTCATGTCGTAATATAATTTAGGGTCATCCCAATAAGTACGTTCTTCGTTTTGAAAACCAAACGGCGTCAGCGTCCGATTGTATGCCCCGCTACGCGCAATGCCTGCTTTAAAGAGTTTTGTATGGGCCAGTAAATTAGCGGTCATAAAAGCGCCATAGCTTAATGTTTTTTCTATCTTCATCCCATGGGAATCTATGACTTCAACGCGTTATCAAAAGATGAGCAGGCAACCAAGGCCTGGGAAGATGGCGTATTTCTGATGCACCGCGAAGCAGAAGACGTTATATACATTTTATTCCAGGTAGAAGGTATTTATGTCGAATTCCATTACGACAACAAGGTAAATAGGATCACCCGCATCAATACTTTTACCAACCCTGATTTATTAGACGCTTACTTTGCGGGATAATGGCAGACTCATTTGATCTACCCGTCGATTTCAACGGGGAAGAAAAACAATACCCGACAACGATCTTACCTTATGGTTATACGCATAAGATCCAGGTGACAATTAATGACATTATAGTAACATTCGAGCCAGACGAGGAACTTAACTACCGGGCGATAATACCTCCCGACACCTATATACATATTCCTTCAGCGTTGCTTAAAGAAATCAGCCTTGCGCTGACTTTCCTCATTCATTGTTGACCGTCAACGAATGCTCAGGGCCCACACGCTCACATTCTTATAGCATCACGGGCAGCCAATGCGGAGGCCTTTATTGAATAGTCGCATTCGCTGCCCGCGTAAAGAGTATGGAGGGTGCCATTGCTGTCTTCGACGCCCCGCCGGCATTACGCTGCGCTCCATACCCGTCAGGCTCTCGCCTTCCCCGTCACCCACCATACTAGATTTTTTTAACGATACTGTCAAAGCCAACTACGATTTTCATGAACTTGTCATTCTTAGGTGTGTATCCATAATAATAGCAGAATTTATAATCCCCTTGTGCCTGGGTGTAATAATCAAAGCTAAATCCGAGCCTGTACATATCGGTTATTTTCATGGTAGCTGACGTACCATCTTCACGTGCTTTTTCATAGGCATCATGCATTATTTTAAAGTTTGTTGCAAGGATTTTATTGATGCGTTTAATTTCAGAATCAATACCTCTCTTTAACTCATTATGATAACCGTTTTTACAAATTTCGTCACAGTATAAACGATGCTTCCGTCCCTTTAACGGGTTTAACCATTTTCCGCAAAACCGGCAAAGCTCATCTGCTTTTATTTCTTCGATTTCCATGAGTTTTAGCCTGCAAAAAGTTTGCCGTTTTAAACGTTTCTAAACGTACTTAAACATTTAAAACTTTGAATTTGCTTATTTCAAACTCAAACTTTGTACCTGTAAAAAGAAGAACCATGAAAGACAAAAACAGTGTACAACTTATCGGGTATGTAGGCAGCGACCCATCCATAAAAAAATTTCTGAATGGCAATAAACTGGCTAGGATGCGCATTGCTACCCACTCGCCTATAAAGCGAAAAAACAATGATGAAGAACAGAATTACATAACAGACTGGCATACGGTAGTAGCTTGGGCTGAATGTGCTGTATTTGCCGAACGAAATTTTCTGAAGGGAAGCCACATTCTGGTTGACGGCTACATCATATACCGCAGTTATAAAAATAAGATAGGTAATAAGATAACCGTAACAGAAATCGTTGCAAAAACACTGCTCAATCTTGACCGTTAAAAAAAGTTTATATGCAGGCTAAAATATTTTCAAGTGCCCTGTACGGCATAGATGCGTTTCGTGTAACAGTCGAAGTGAGCATTGAAAGAGGGATAGGTTATACGATATCCGGGCTTCCTGACGATGCCATCAAAGAAAGCTGGAGCAGGTTGTCCTCAGCTTTGAATAATAACGGCTTCCAAATGCCCCGTACAAGGCTCGTGATAAATCTCGCCCCGGCAGATGTGCGTAAAACGGGCACTGCGTTTGACCTGCCAATGGCAATAGCTATCCTGTTGGCATCAGAACAGATTGCAGATATTGGCAAATTAAAAGATTACCTATTGGTTGGCGAGTTGGGCTTAGATGGAACGGTCTATCCCGTGAAAGGCGCTTTATCAATAGCCATACAAGCAAAAAAAGAAAAATTTTCCGGCCTTGTATTACCGTTCGAAAATGCAGAAGAAGCAGCATTAATAAAAGGCATAAACATTTATCCTGTAAAACACCTCAATGAAATACGGAGCTTCATTGAGTCTGATTATTCGATTCAGCCTTTTAGCCCGGTGAGTATCGTTAACCAAAACCGTCATTATCCAAATGACTACGCTGACGTTAAAGGCCAGCAACACGTCAAACGTGCTTTGGAAATCGCTGCGGCAGGCGGCCATCACAGTATTCTGATCGGCCCGCCAGGCACCGGGAAAACAATGTTAGCGAAACGGCTGCCATCTATACTCCCCCCGCTTTCTGAAAAGGAATCCCTCGAAACGACGAAAATATACAGCATCGCAAATGGTGCCGCCAAAGGATTAATTACAGAGAGGCCTTTTCGTTCGCCACATCATACGACAAGCGACATTGCCCTTGCCGGGGGCGGGACTATCATCACGCCGGGTGAAGTTTCGCTTGCGCACAATGGAGTTCTATTCCTTGATGAACTGCCGGAATTTAAACGCTCGGCGATTGAAGTATTGCGCCAGCCACTGGAAGACAAAGAAGTATATATATCCCGGGCTAATATGCGGCTTCGGCTCCCGGCATCTTTTATGTTATTAGCAGCTATGAACGCCTGTCCTTGTGGGTATCTTTGCCATCCAACAGTACCGTGCACCTGTAGCAAGCGCGCGCTGTATTGGTACCGCCGCAAAATTTCCGGGCCATTACTAGACAGGATTGATTTACATATTGAGGTCGAACCGCAATCAATGCAGGAATTATTCCAGGGAACAAGAAAAGAAGAGAAATCTGCAATCATCCGGCAACAGGTCATGGCGGCAAGAAATATTCAATACCAGCGCTACAAAGACACGCCTGGCATCTCTTGTAATGCGCAGATCGAAGATAATATCCTGGACAGCTTTTGCATGCTGGAAGATACAGCAAGAAAATTCATCCTTACCAAAGTGGAGCAGGCGTCTTTATCTATGCGGGCATACGCCCGCATCCTGAAGGTTGCCCGCACTATTGCTGACCTGAAAGCAAGTGACATTATTCAACTGGACCATGTTGCAGAAGCGTTTCATTTCCGCATCCTTGATAAACCTTTACCTACCGTCATTAAATCACAAAATTTATCGCCATGGAAACACCCTTCACATACGAATATAAGGGCTGCCATATAGATTATAAAGGCCTGGGGTTTGACTCTTTGCTGGAGTTGCGTTATGCAATCAGCATAGAACAGGGTTTTGCATTTATGCGTGAGGGCATAAAAATATTTTATGATCCTTCAACAGAGAAATCTACCAACTATCTCAGGGCAGGGATACGCAGATATACGCCGGATTTTCTTATTCGTAATTGGCAAACAGGCAAGGCATTCCTTATTGAGGTAAAGCCATCAGGGTTTGATGA
>Ga0206915_1054_pt1 | contig 28842 bp, 29 predicted proteins | sample Alteio_BWOrgHeat_70_FD_152945 | JGI IMG/M metagenome (GOLD analysis project Ga0206915, IMG submission 152945) | Enriched cells from forest soil in Barre Woods Harvard Forest LTER site, Petersham, Massachusetts, United States -... | ecosystem: Environmental > Terrestrial > Soil > Temperate forest >...
CGATAAATTTTACACCTGCGGGCAGACTGTCTTTATTAACTTTTATGCTGTCGCCCTCAAGTAATGGCCAGCCGTAGTTGCCGCCTTTGGTAATGGTATCAATTTCCTCTTCGGCCTTATCGCCCACATCGCCGCCAATAAGCGTGTGGGTGGTACTGTCAAACACAAAACGCCAAAACCGCCGGAGGCCATACGCCCAAATTTCAGGCTTTGCATTTTTGGTATGTATAAAAGGGTTGTCGGCAGGTACTTTGTAGGGCAGCGTATGCACATCAATACGCAGCAGTTTGCCGAGGTAGGATGATAGCTTTTGCCCTTCACGCAACCGCATGGGCGTGCCATTATCGCCAATGCCAATATACAGGTAACCATCGGGGCCAAAGGTCATTTCATCCGCATCCTGAAAAACGTTGTGGCCTTCCAGTTCAAACACCCGGCGCTCGCTGTTAGTGTCTGCTATGTCGGGGTTGTTACGGCTTACCGTAAACTGCGAAATAACCAGCTTGCATTTATTGCTGTCAATTTTAGTGGGGGCGTTATAGCTTACATAAAGTTTTCCGTTGGTGGCAAACTGCGGGTCGAACACCATGCTGTACATACCGCGTATGGGCGGCGCGCTGTCTTTATTCTCCAGCCGGTGGCTGATGTCTAAAAAAGGTGTTGGCAATACATGGCCATCTTTATAAATGAATATTTTACCACCCAATGCGGCAATAAATAAACGTTTGGTGCTGTCGGGCGAAGCCTTCATTTCCACCGGGAAGGGCACATCACCGGTAACATACGCCAGCTTTACGCTGTAGGCATTGTTTGCGGTATCCTGTGCAGTTGTGTTGGTTTCTTTGCCATTGTTACAGGCAGTAAATGTAAAAGCGATGATGGCGGTAAAAACAGCGAAACAAAATTTTGTCATTAGTTGAAGATGAGCATGAAAAATAACGGATATTTCTCAACGGGTGTGTAAAATTTTAAAACGCATTTTTTTATTAGTAAAAAAGGGGCGTTGGTAAAAGCCGTGATAAATGATGAATAATAAAAATGCGTGACATACGTATCGTCATAGCGAAGCGCCTGGAGGATATGTGCGATGGCATGCGCTGTAGCTATCTGTATGAACCCGCTACCAATTTGTCAGATAGCCACAACCGCCACTATCCTTAAGCGATTCCATCAAACATTATGGCGGTTTCGCTATGACGGCCCCGTAGAGTTTTATTTATATTTTCTTCCTTCCAAAATAATCACAAAAAATCTTGGAATTTTCATCTGTTTTTAGTAAATTGCTTATACCTATAAATAGCTATGAATAAAAGGATTTGCGCAAAATTTGAGAGCCTGCAAATTGTTGGAATTCGGGCTCGGGAGAAGCTTAACGTATTACATTTAAAAATATATCCGTACAAAAACGATGTCCTTGGCGTAAACTTGTACGGACGAAAACAACCCTTGGAATAATCAAGGCGTTGAAAAACAAATATTGCTTGGGATATTAGAAAGAAAATGGATGAAAAATAGGAGGGGTTTTAAAGTGGGGATCGGGCAGGGCTTACTTTAAAAACTCTTCTACAAAGTAGCTGATATCTCTTACACGAACGTAATTGATGAAATAATAAATGAATTTGCCTTCGCGCTTGGTACCTACTATGCCCGCACGCCTCAGGATGGCCAAATGCTGGGATGCAACTGACTGTTCAAGGCGAAGTTTTACATATATTTCAGTTACGGTCATTTTCTTATGTTCATCAAGCAGTTTTACCATTTGCTGGCGCAGCTTATGGTTTAGCGCCCTTAAGATCATAGACGCTTTCTTCATATGCAGGAAATCAATCCTTACATTTTCGTTTGTAACTGAATCAGTTATGGTTGATACCTGTACATGAGTGTTCATTAGCAGAATGTGTGTTTATAAAGGCTGTGAAATTGTTTAGCGGTAAAATTATCATAATTAAATACTATAATAACGAATCCCTATGCCTGCGGGGCGAATTTTAAAACAGATTTAATTTTTTTTAACATGTTTATAGAACTCTTTAAGGTAAAACGGCTCGCTATAGGCCAGGTTAGCAAAGTTTGATGCGGTATAATACAACCCGGCAAGCTTAGCAAGACTGGCAACTGAGTACTTATTTTGCAAAAAAACAGCGTTTTGGTGTTTGATTATCTGTGATTTATCACTTCCGCTGCCCGTAAAAACCACGACATTGTCTTCAAGCTCTGCATAAAAGGAGGCGGCATCAATTACCATGGCTGTGGGGGGTAAAACAGGGTTTAACTCCTTGTCATACAGGGCGGTAAACACTTCCATCCTGCGGGCATCTATCATCGGGCAGAAAAGTGTGTTTTGAGCAGATTTTGGGCATTTCTGCCACTCATTTATACTTGCCAGCGCCATTACTTCCAGGGTATTTACCATAATAAGGGGCTTATTAAGCGCATAACACAACCCCTTTGCTGATGATAAACCCACCCGCAAACCGGTGTAACTGCCGGGGCCGCCGGTAACGGCCACCGCATCAATGGCACTAAGGCGCTGCCCTGCAACAGCCATCACCCGCTTTATGGCCGGCTGTACAAAGCTGGCATGGTTCTTTTGATCGGCACTTTCTTCCATCGCCAGTATTTGCCCATTATTACTAAGGCAAACGCCGGCGTATTCTGTAGCAGTATCAATATTAAGCAGTAAGGCCATTGTTGGTAACGTCCTGTTCAAGCAGCGGGGCAACTATATAACGGTTGCCGCTTTGCTGTTGCAGTTTTTTTAATAAATAATATATCTTTTCCAGGCCTATTTTTCGGCCCCATTCAAATGGCCCGTATGGATAATTGGTACCAAGTTTCATAGCGGTATCTATTTCTTCTTTGGTGCTAATACCTTCGCCAAGGGCAAAATAAGCTTCGTTTATTATCATGCTTATTACACGCGGGGCTATCATACCAGGCTCATCGGGCGCCCAGGCATACTTCCAGCCGAGGGCCTGTAATATTGGCTCCGCCTGCTTTTTAGCATCATCATTCAAAGCGGCTATTTCAATAATATCATGCGCCAAAAAACCACCCCAGGCATTTATCCTTATATAGTTGGCATGCCCTATTTCTTTGGCCGTGCAGCATACTGCATCGGCAAAAACAGGCTTTATAGTAATAAACTCGTTTGAGGCGATAAATTCGCTACTAAAAAGCAGGTCGAAATAAGCATCGGCCTTCACCATATTCAAAGCCTCCTCTGCACCAAGCCACTGTATTGTAATGGCTGAAGGGATTGCTTTTGAAAGAAATTCATTTTTCTGCTCCTCACCTGCTTTAACGGCAATATGCATTGCTTTTACTTTAGCGTGCAAAAATACGGGCTAAGAGATAAAAGAGAAGAAAGAGTATTTTGAAGAAGGGGCTAAGAGAAGAAAAGAGAGGAAAGAGAATCTTAAAGAGGGATATGGGCTAAGAGATAAAAGAGAGGAAAGAGAATTATGAAGAAGGGGGCTAAGAGAGGAAAGAGAATCTTAAAGAGGGATATGGGCTAAGAGATAAAAGAGAGGAAAGAGAATTATGAAGAAGGGGGCTAAGAGAGGAAAGAGAATCTTAAAGAGGGATATGGGCTAAGAGATAAAAGAGAGGAAAGAGAATTATGAAGAAGGGGGCTAAGAGATTAAAAGAGAGGAAAGAGTATTTGAGAACGGGCAATATGTTGGAGGGTTAAGGGAAATAATGCAACTTGCTGTTCTTTTAAAATATTCGATATGTCAAAACAGATCATCAATACAGAAAAAGCGCCCGCGCCTATTGGGCCTTATAGCCAGGCAGTAAAAGCGGGGGGCTTATTATTTATCAGCGGGCAGGTTGCTATTATACCCGCAACCGGTGGGCTTGTTACCAGCGGCGTTAAAGACGAAGCACACCAGGTAATGGCTAATCTTAAAGCCATATTGGATGAAGCAAAACTAACCTTTGAGCATGTTGTTAAAACAACTATTTTTTTAAGCGACATGAGCCTTTTTGCCGAGGTGAATGAGGTATATGGCAGCTACTTTAACAGCGATTACCCTGCCCGCGAAACAGTTGCTGTAAAAGGCCTGCCAAAAGGCGTTAATGTAGAGATAAGTATGATTGCTGCGGTGGACTTGTAAAGAAGGTTAATTTGTTGATTAGTATAGAAAAGTTGGTTAGTAAAAGCCAGTTGATTGGTAAAGCGTGGTAAGCTATTGAACCTGCGTTTACTGGGCAACCTGCTTTTACCAGGAAACTAATCAACCGGTTTTTACTAATCAACCTACATTTACAGGCAACCAATCAACCGGCTTTTACCAGGAAACTGATCAACCGGCTTTTACTAATCAACCTGCATTTACAAGGCAACCAATCAACTTGGCTTTTACTAATCAACCAAGCAACTAACTACGTTACTTCGTCAAATCCATGATGTCTTTATCATCGGAGATATTGGCCATCTGTCTTAGTATCCATTGTGTTTTCCGTTCAACAAAATGGCTTTCGGGTACCACAGTATATTCTTTGGGGTTGGGCAGGCAGGCTATTATCATTGCAGCTTCGGTGCGGGTTAAGTCTTTTGCATGTTTGTGAAAATACTGTTCAGATGCTGCCTCTATACCAAAAACCCCCTTACCCATTTCAATCACATTCAAATAAACTTCCAGTATCCGCTTTTTACCCCATGCCCATTCAGTCATTTTTGTAAAATATACTTCAGGCACTTTACGCACATAACGCAGTATGCCTTCGCCCTGCCACAAAAAAACATTCTTGGCTGTTTGCTGGCTTATGGTGCTTGCACCCGCCCCGCGGATCTTGTTTTTCTTTTTGGGATTGCTCTTCAAACTTTTTTCAATGGCGTCCCAGTCAAACCCGCTGTGGTCAGGAAAAAGCTGGTCTTCACTTGCCATTGCTGCCCACTTAACATTAGGCGATATTTCATCCCAGCTTACATAATCGCGTTTAAGGCCATTGCCCTGTATTATACTTTCAAGTTGTGTAATAGTAATTGGCGGCATTAGCCACCTGCATAAAATAATATAGATAAGTGATGAGAGGAATAATACTAAAATTATGCGCTTGATGCGGCGCCATATTCTTTTGCCCTTTGAAGCTTTGCCTTTTGAGGTTTTTGGTTGCTTTGCCATATTGGGCTGCAAATTATTTTGGACGCGAATTTAAATGAATATAGTTGAGCTTATATTTTTTGCCAATTTTAATATAGGTGCGCCGTAAAAGATGCAGCACAAGGCCTGCAGTAAAAACACCCGCGGCTATACCAAGCCTGTTTATATTATTCTTCCCAAATAAAGGGTCTTTATTGCTGAGTGTATTAATAATATTCAGCAGCATATAACCACCCGCGCCAATTTCTAAGATCGTGCCATCTTTTATATATTCAAATGAATGATCTTTTTTAGGCATGGCGGTTATTTGGTTTACATTTATTCGCTCTACATCAAGAAAAATACTGTCAGAGTGCAATAATCCCCAGGTATCTATTGTAAGGGCTTCATGAAAAGGTTTAATATATATTGAGTCATTTTGTATTTTTCTAATATACCCGTTCACCCAGTCGTTATTATCAACCTGGCACGAAATAAAACTGCCCGGAAAAAATGTTTGGATAGAAGTGTTTTTCTTTTTTAATACAATAAAATCTGATTGTGCCTGTAAGGAATAAATTGAAAATGCAATAAAACCGGTAAGCAGTATTTTAAGCATGCGCCAAATTACTAAGTATTGGCTGTTGCTCTGCAGTATTAACAATTGGTTATAAAGTACCTGATATTAAAAGAAGAATTTATAAACAAGCACAAAACCAAAAATGATAAATATTAAACCCGAAATGCGGTCGATGATATGAATATTGTGGGGTGTAAGCTTGGTTCTGATCCTGTTTGCCAGCAGCACTTTAGATACATCTGCGCACAGAATAAAGAGCAGGCAGGTGGCAAAAACAACGATACGGTATTGGATGGGATGAGGTTCGGTTTTTGAATCCGCAAGAATGGTTGCAGATGCGGCAAGCCAAAAAATAAATACGCTTGGGTTTAGCAGGTTCATCAGGAAACCAGAGATAGAAATAAAGACCATTTCGCGTTTGCGGAATCTTTTTGGTTCCAGGCCGATATTAGTGGTAACCTGTATTTTTTTAAAGAAGATATTATAGATACCCATGCCGATAAGAAACAGGCTTCCAAAACCACCAATGATCTTTTCATGGTTCATTGCCGACTGAAAAAGGCTGCCAAAAACATTGCAAATAAGTACAAGCCCAATATCGCAGGAAGAAACGCCTGCTATAAAAAAGTAACCTCCCCTGTGCCCGTGGCTAAGGCTTTGTTTTATGATGGAAAAAACAACCGGCCCAACTGATATGCTCAGTACAAGCCCTAACGCCAATCCTTTTAGTAAAGCTGCAAGCTCCATTAGATAATATTAATACGGGTTAACAACGAAAATAAGGCTTAAAGGTTTAAAAAGCCATTAGTTCATTGGCCACAAAACTATTATAAGCAAAAATTTTATATTAAATTATACGATGGGCATTGCCCATGGCTATTACGCCCTTTCACCGCTTCGCTTCTGTCAGCTCTTTCCCAATGACTTATTGACCAATGACTCAATGACCTATTCTTTTTCTGCCAACTATCATCCGTCAACTCTATTTCCTTTCCTTAATGACTTACTGACCAATGACTATTGACTAATTAGTAATTAACCACCTGCTCTACTATCGTTTCAGGAATCTCCCTCCATTCATACTGCTGGTTACGCAACTGGGGTTCAAACCCTGCTTCTTTAATAGCTTCCTGAATAGTTTTATAGGTAAACCTGTGTGGTGCACCCGCAGCACTTACCACATTTTCTTCTATCATTATGCTGCCAAAATCGTTAGCACCCGCATTAAGGCATAACTGCGCCGTTTGTTTGCCTACCGTTAACCAGCTTGCCTGTATATTTTTTATATTCGGCAGCATTATGCGGCTAAGGGCTATCATGCGGATATATTCTTCGGGTGTGGTTAGGTTATGTACGCCCCTTATCCGCGCCAGCAGGGTATCAACATCCTGGAATGTCCATGGAATAAAAGCAAGAAATCCTTTGGCATCTGCCGGTTTTTTTGCCTGTATCTCCCGTATGCGCGCTAAATGAATAAACCGCTCTTCTATCGTTTCAACATGGCCAAACATCATGGTAGCGCTGGTGGTTATATTAAGCTTGTGCGCTTCCTGCATAATTGCCAGCCATTCATCAGCGCCGCATTTGCCTTTGCTTATCAGGCGTCGTACACGGTCAATCAGTATTTCAGCGCCCGCGCCGGGCAATGAATCCAGCCCGGCAGCCTGCAATTCTTTCAGCACATCATGATGGCTCATTTTTGCCAGTTTGGATATATGTGCTACCTCGGGTGGCCCAAGGGCATGCAGCTTTAAACGCGGAAACTCCTGCTTTATCTGTCGAAATGTTTTGGTATAAAAATCCAGCCCAAGTTCCGGGTGGTGGCCGCCCTGTAGCAGTAACTGGTCGCCTCCGTATTTAAACGTTTCTTCAATTTTACGGCGGTAGGTGTCCATATCCGTTATATAGGCATCAGCATGGCCGGGTATGCGATAAAAGTTGCAAAACTTGCAATTGGCGATACATACATTAGTGGTATTAACGTTGCGGTCAATCTGCCAGGTAACTTTACCGTGAGGCACCTGCTTTTTTCGCAGTTCATCTGCCACAAACATCAATTCCGCCAGAGGCGCATGTTCAAAAAGATAAACTCCCTCTTCAACCGCAAGAAACTCAAAATTCAATGCTTTTTTATATAGTAATTCAATATTCATCAGCTATTTTGTTTAATAATTTGTACCAAAAACTGCTACGGGTCTGCCGGATTACAAAATTACGTCAAGAACGTTACCAAATGCCTTATGGAAAAAATATGAACGGATAAATTGACTATTTAAAAGGTTTGTGTGATTTTTTCTTTAATTTTAATTTCCCTTCATGATTTACTTATCAAAACTCTGAACATTGCTACGCCAAAAATGCCAAACGCTTTTCGCGGCAGCCAGCTACATTGTTACCCTTCTTGTTTTATCAACGCCCGCTCGGTCAAAGGCGCAGGAAGAATTTGTAGGGCCGCCCGCCAAATTTATTGCCACCATGCCTTTTATAATGCTTTCAGGTGGTGTTGTAATTGTTAAAGCTACGCTGGACGATTATACTGATACGCTGAATTTTGTGCTTGATACAGGTAGTGGCGGTATTTCACTAGACTCTGCTACTTGCGATTTTTACCACCTGACAAAAGTGAAAAGCGATAAAATTGTACGGGGGATAGCAGGAATTAAGACCGTGGATTTTTCTTATGGCCATTCTATCCATCTGCCCGGCCTTTCAGTTAATAATCTTGATTTTCACATGAATGATTATGAACTGCTTACCAGCGCCTATGGTATAAAGATTGACGGTATAATCGGTTATAGTTTTTTGCGCCGCTATATTGTAATGTTGGATTACGACAGCCTGAAAATGCATGTTTATACCCCCGGCGTTATAAAGTACCCGCATGGCGGTTATATACTCAAACCCCAATTTAGCACGCTGCCTATGCAAGCCGTATATATAAAAGATAATGCTGCGGTTAACGGAAGGTATTACTTTGACACAGGCGCCGGCCTTTGCATGCTGCTAAATGATGATATGGTACAGGATAGCTCACTATTTAGAAAAAACAGGAAATTATACCCTACCCAGGCAGAAGGGCTTGGGGGTAAAAAAGATATGTACCTGAGCATTGTGAATGAGGTAAAAGTAGGCCCGTACCATTTTAGAAAAGTACCTGTTTATGTATTTAAAGATGACTTTAATGTTACAGCATATCCTGTGCTGGGGGGGCTTATAGGTAATGATATCCTGCGCAGGTTTAATGTTACGCTTAATTACCCTGAGCAGGAAATATTCCTTAAGCCGAATAAACATTATACCGACTCGTTTGACTATGCGTATTCAGGCCTGGGCATGTATTCCATTGACGGCACTATAACTGTTACGGATATTATGAAAAATTCTCCTGCTGAACAGGCTGGTTTCCAGGAAGACGATATAGTGCTCGCTATTGATAACAATGTTTCAAATAATATACAAACGTATAAAACGCTTTTACAGGCCGTGGGCACCAGGGTAAGAATATTGATTTTACGCAAAGGAGCGCCTCAAATTTTAAGTATGAAGATCAAAAGTATCCGGTGAGTTACCTGTTAATAGTATCTTTCGTTAATTTGCAGCTTTTTATTACCAGCGTATGATACAGTATAACAGGTTTATTTTAGAGAATGGCTTGCGTGTTTTGGTTCATGAAGATACTTCCACCCCTCTTGCGGTTGTAAATATTATGTATGACGTTGGCTCGTGGGATGAAAACCCGGAAAAAACGGGTTTTGCTCATTTGTTTGAGCATCTGATGTTCGGCGGCAGCCTTCATATTCCGGATTATGATGAGCCTTTGCAAAAAGCAGGCGGCGAAAATAACGCCTATACCACTAACGACCTTACCAATTATTATAGCCAGTTGCCGGCGCAAAACATTGAAACAGCTTTTTGGCTGGAAAGCGACCGTATGCTAAGCCTTGCTTTTGGCAAAAAAAGCCTTGAGGTGCAGCGTAAAGTGGTTATTGAAGAATTTAAGGAGCATTATATTAATAAACCTTACGGTGACGCCTGGCATAAATTGCGCGAGCTTGCTTACAAGGTACACCCTTACCGGTGGATGGTAATAGGCAAAGAATTAAGCCACGTAGAAAATGCACAGCTTGAGGATGTAAAAGGTTTCTTTTTTAAACATTACCGCCCGGTTAATGCTATAATGGTTGTTACAGGCAATGTAAAAACAGGCGATATAAAAGTGCTTGCTGAAAAATGGTTTGGCGATATACCAAAGGGCGAAAAATATGTTCGCAGCCTGCCTGCTGAACCGGTGCAAACAGCACCCCGTGAGCTTACTGTTTATGCTGATGTGCCGCTGGATGCATTTTATAAAACCTGGCATATGGACAGCAGGCTTGAAAAAGGATATTATGTAGCAGAGCTTTTAACGGAAATATTAAGCGGCGGAGGCTCATCAAGATTATTTCAGTCACTGGTAAAAGAAAAACGCTTATTCAGCCAAATAGACTGCCATAATTCGGGCAGTATTGACAGGGGGCTTATTGCTATTGAAGGCAAGCTGGTACTTGGTGTAAAAATAGAAGATGCTGAAAAAGCGGTGGAAGAAGAACTTAGCAAATTGAAAAATGAACTGATAAATGATGCAGAGCTGCAAAAGGTAAAGAACAAAACGGAAAGCGCCCTTGCCTTTGAAGATATGAGCATAATGAACCGCGCCAATAGCCTTGCGTTTTACGAACTGCTGGGTGATGCCAACCTGATGAATATTGAACTGGAAAGATACCAGCAAATTACGGCGGAAGAAGTACAACAGTACAGCCGGACAATTTTTGATGTGAATAACAGCAGTACGCTCCACTATTTAAGGAAGGAAGCAGCCCCTCCGCCCCTAAAGGGGAACTTATAAGCCGGTTTAGTTTTATGCCGCCCGAAGAGAGATGTGATGCAATAACTGCAAAACTTAAAGACTTGAAACAAAAAATAAAAACAAAGTCAACGTAAACATACGCTGTTTATAAGTCCCCCTTTAGGGGCGGAGGGGCAAGAACTGGTTTTACTTCATCGCCTCCAACTCTTTCTGCAGCCTGAACATTTCGTCGCGTAATCTTGCAGCCTCAATAAAATCAAGGTCGCGGGCCGCCCTTTCCATTTCTTTTTTTGTTTTGGAAATAACTTTTTCCATTTGTGGAATGGTTTTGTATTCAACGCCATCTTCGGCGGCAACTGTTACAATATCTTCGTCGCCCTGTATGGCATAGGGCCTATTGGGGTCAAAGCCCTTTATATCAAGTACGGAGGTTTGTTTCATTATCTGCTCAATGCTCTTCTTAATGGTGGTAGGGGTAATGCCATGTTCAATATTGTAGATGATTTGTTTCTCACGGCGGCGGCTGGTTTCATCTATGGTGCGCTGCATGCTCTCCGTCATTTTATCAGCATAAAAAATTACAAGCCCGTCCACATTGCGCGCGGCGCGTCCTGCCGTTTGCGTGAGTGATCTTTCATTACGCAAAAAGCCTTCCTTATCTGCATCAAGAATAGCCACCAGTGATACTTCAGGCAGGTCTAACCCTTCGCGCAATAAATTCACCCCCACCAATACATCTATCTCGCCCAGCCTAAGCTGCCTTAGTATTTCCACGCGCTCCAGGGTATCTACATCGCTGTGAATATATTTCGATTTTATGTTAATTCGGTGCAGGTATTTATCCATCTCTTCGGCCATGCGTTTGGTAAGTGTTGTTACCAAAACACGGTCGCCTTTGGTTACACGCTTATCAATCTCATCAAGCAGGTCATCTATCTGGTTTACAGATGGGCGTATGTCAATAGGCGGGTCTAATAACCCCGTGGGCCTTACCACTTGTTCAATTACAACACCTCCCGTTTTCTCCAGTTCGTAATCGCCAGGGGTAGCGCTTACAAAAATGGTTTGCCCTGTCATCCCCTCAAACTCATTAAAATTAAGCGGCCTGTTATCCAATGCACTTGGCAGGCGAAAACCATAATCAACCAACACAAGTTTACGGCTCCTGTCGCCGCCATACATGCCGGCCACCTGTGGAATAGTTTGATGGCTTTCGTCAATCACTGTTAAAAAATCTTTCGGAAAATAATCAAGCAAACAGAAAGGCCTGGTGCCCGGCTGCCTGCGGTCAAAAAATCTTGAATAGTTTTCAATGCCATTGCAAAAGCCAAGCTCGCGTATCATTTCCAGGTCATACTCCACGCGTTCTTTCAGGCGCTGGGCTTCAATAACTTTGCCTGTAGATTTAAAATATTCTGTTTGCAAACGCATTTCATCCTGTATCTCGTACAATATTTGTTGTTGCATATCCTTCGGCGCGATATACAAATTTGCAGGAAAGATGGCAGCGTTATCTACTTTGACAATACGCTTGTTTGTTTGTACGTCAAGTGTCTCTATTTCCTCAATCTCATCTCCAAAAAAAGTAATACGCAAACCATGATCTGCATAAGGCAGGTTTATATCAACCGTATCGCCTTTTACACGAAAAGTGCCCCGCTTAAATTCAACCTGGGTGCGGTTATACAAACTGTTTACCAACGAATGTAAAAAACCCTGTCTCGCTACAACCTGCCCTTTTTGAATACGTACAATGCCATTCTCAAATTCTGTTGGGTTACCAATACCGTAAATGCAGCTCACACTTGCCACCACAATTATATCGCGCCTGCCGGTAAGCAGTTCAGAGGTGGCCTGTAAGCGCAGTTTGTCAAGCTCTTCATTAATGCTAAGGTCTTTTTCAATATAGGTATCACTAACCGGCATGTAAGCTTCGGGCTGGTAATAATCGTAATAGCTTACAAAATAGCCCACCGCGTTGTCAGGAAAAAATTGCTTGAACTCGCCATATAACTGCGCCACCAGCGTTTTGTTATGCGTAAGCACCAATGTGGGCCGCTGTACATTTTGTATTACGTTGGCCATGGTAAATGTTTTACCGCTGCCGGTAACCCCCAGCAGGGTATGGTATTTTTCGCCGCCTATAATTCCATCTGTAAGCTGCGTGATAGCTGAAGGCTGGTCGCCGCTTGGCTGGTATGGAGAATGTAACTGAAAAAGCATGGCGTAAAGTTAATAAAGTTGATGGTTTTGCCGGTTTTTATAACAGCAGTTGAAATGCGCTATTGTCCCGTTGCCCTTAAATATCATTGACCTCATTTATCAGTCATTACACCTAAAACATTATGCATTATTGTTTAACAAAATCACTTTTTTATTATACATTTACAAGTCGAACCATTAAATTCAAACTGTCTTAAAACCCTTTTATGAAAACAATGCCTGTTGGCGAAAAGCTTCACCTGTTTATAGAAGCGCTGCCTGTTACCAAACAAACTGAAATTTATTATTCCCTTAAAGCGCAATACAGGGATGAATTCAAATCTGCATTAAGAGAAAATTTTAATGATGAAGAGATGTCTGCAAATGAATCGGAATTGGTTATACAACAATTATTGAGTTAAAAATTATAGCTGCCGCCAATGCCCTGACATTATTATGGCTTATTCTTTCCGGATTCTTCCTGTACTCTTGTTAAAATATCCCACCTGCGCGTATTTCGCATTGATAATGAGCACCCTAAAATTTTAATCTTCTTTTTAAAAAGTAAATTTTAGATTTGGCATTTAAGAGATGTTAGCTATGAAACCAATATCCATTCGTCAGAATCTTCACACGTTTATTGATCTTTTGCCAACCGTAAAACTTACCGAGATATATTACCTGCTTAAGAACAATTACCGGGACGAATTTAAATTAGCCTTACCAGGAAATTTTACTGAGATAGAAATGTCTGCTGATGAAACAGAATTGATCATGCAGCAATTGTTGAGTTAAGATTGACCAGCCTTCCCTAATTTCTTCCCCCAACCAACGCCTCCTTCCTTTCGCTCGTATATATTTGCATTATATGCAAAACATCCGACACCGTATTTTTGGTTTGCTGGGCATATTGTTAGTTTATTTTAACTGCAGTGCGCAAAATACCATACCAAAAATTGATACAACCCATCTTCTTAAAAAATTCCGCTTCCTGGCCTTCCCGGCAGTATCCTATGCGCCTGAAACGCGCATTGCATTTGGTATTGCGGGTATTGCGCTTTTTCGCTTAGGCAATGATGTAAAAAATACGGCGCCATCGCAGATAGGCCTGGGCCTTGGTTATACACAAAATAACCAGGAGTTGTTTTATATGCCCTTCCAGGTATATACTAACCGCAACATGTACAATATTTATGGCGAGGCGGGCTATTACAAATACAATTATTACTACTACGGCATTGGTACACACGAAATACCACGCGAGTTGTACAGCGCCAATTATCCGCGAATAAAAATAAGCGTGCTGCGCAAATGGCTGCCGCATTATTATGCAGGCATACGCTACCAGTATGAGAATTACCAAATAGTACAAACGGTACCGGGCGGCGAGCTGGCAAGCGGTACTATACCAGGTAGCCAGGGCAGTATAACGGGCGGCCTTGGTATTGTGCAGATAATAGATAAACGCGATACAGTGTTATACCCCACCAAAGGGTATTGGATGGAACTTGCACTTATGTTCAATACAACTTCATTGGGCAGTACTAATAATTACCAGCAATACTCTTATGATGTAACTTATTATAAACGTGTGTACAAAAATGTTGTTTGGGCAAATGAGTTATTCACCAAATATCTTAACGGCATCGCGCCTTTTGAACAATATGCATTTTTAGGAGGCAATAAAAAGCTGCGCGGTTTTTACGAAGGCCGTTACCGGGATAAGCATGAACTTATACTACAAACAGAATTTCGCAGCCAGTTGTATAAAAGGTTTGGCGCTGCAGTATTTGGCGGTGCAGGTTTTTTAGGAGGTGATGGTGAGTATGTACGGTTTAATCTTCCCAAATTTGCTTATGGCGCGGGCTTACGGTATGTAGTAAATAAAAATGACCATTTAAACCTTCGCCTTGATTATGCGATTGGTAATGGTGAGGGCCAATTTTACGCAACCTTTGGAGAAGCTTTTTGAAAACGCGAAATTTTTAAACACGAATTACGAATACATTATTTTACGAATTGCACGAATTAATACAATATCTTATACACGAATTAATTCTGTAACCCTATGTCGAAATTTTTCAATATTGTTTGTATCTCTTTAATTCGCGCCAGGTGTTTTTCCTTAATTCGTGTAATTCGTAAAATTTGCTTTAATTCGTGTTTCAGTTTAATTCGTGTTTCTAAAAACGTTTGCCATGCACAGCCCGGAAGAAATAAAAAAATTGGTTGGCACCTATGCGGCCCAGTTTGTACAGCAGGATACAGTAATTGGATTGGGAACAGGCTCAACTGTTTATTGGCTGTTGCAGGAACTGGGGAACAGGGTTAAGCAGGGGCTGCGCTTTACGGCTGTGCCTACCAGCAGCCAAACACTAACCATTGGCACAGAACTGGGCATTTGTTTTACTGAGTTAAATGAAGTGGATGAACTTTCTCTTACGATTGACGGGGCTGATGAGGCTGATGCCCAATTACAACTAATAAAAGGTGGAGGTGGTGCATTATTGCAGGAAAAAATGGTGGCTGCTGCAACAAAGCAACTTATTATAATTGCCGACCACACCAAAGTTGTAGGGCAATTGGGTAAATTTCCTTTGCCTGTAGAAGTTATCCCTTTTGGGTGGAAGCATGTGCAAAAGCACATTGCAAAACTTGAATGCAATAAGATTGAATTACGCATCCGCAACAACGAAACCTTTATAACCGATAATCATAATTACATCCTCGATTGTTACTTTAACAAAATAGAAAATGCAGCATTGTTAAATGCTGCATTACATAACATACCAGGCGTAGTTGAAACCGGGTTATTTATTAATATGGCTTCTTCGGTTATTGCAGGTTACCCTGATGGCAAAATAGTTACAATAACAGCGTGATTTGTTGAAATTATTACTCAATGGTACGTCTTCCGCCAATGAGAGATAAAAGGAACAATACAACAAAAATAAAGAACAATATTTTAGCTATCCCGGCTGCGCCTACAGCTATGGTTGTAAAACCAAACACTGCAGCCACTACAGCCACAATTAAAAATATGATCGTCCAGCGTAACATAGGTTTGCGTTTTAAAATGAGCAATATATATTATCAAATAAATAAAATCCATAAACTGTGCCAAATCAGCTTATTCGTTTGAATGATCAGGGCAGTCAGTAAAATTGTTACCTTTGGAGTTATGCCCGCTAAACAGTACCAGTTAGAAAAATTTAACGAAATATATAAGAGCTTAAACGATCAGCAGCGTATTGCGGTGGATACTATTGATGGGCCGGTAATGGTTATTGCAGGGCCGGGTACAGGTAAAACACAAATACTTTCTGCGCGCATCGGTAAGATATTATTGGATACAGATACACAGCCCGAAAACATTCTTTGTTTAACATATACCGATGCGGGTGTTATTGCCATGCGCAAGCGGCTGCTGAGCTTTATAGGGCCTGATGCTTACAAGGTTAATATTTACACCTTTCACGCGTTTTGCAACGATGTTATACAGGAAAATTTAAACCTGTTTGAAAAACTTTCGCTTGACGCTGTTTCTGACCTGGAAAGAATTGACCTGTTTAGGCAACTGATTGATGGTTTCCCCAAAAACCATCCTTTAAAACGCTACAGGGGCGATGTGTATTTTGAAATAAATAACCTGCAGCAATTGTTCAGCACCATGAAGCGGGAAGGGTGGCCACCTTCTTATATCAATCAAAAAATAGATGAATATATAAATTCATTGCCTGCGCGGGATGAATACATAGCAAAACGCGCAACCGGCGCATTTAAAAAAGGGGATACACGAACCGACAAAATTGAAGAAGAAACGGAGAAGATGGAAAAGCTGCGCGCGGCAGTTAATGAGTTTGAGCACTTTCAGCAACTGATGCAAAAAGCCAACCGTTACGATTTTGATGATATGATCAATTGGGTGCTTAAGGCATTTGAAGAAAACAAAAACCTGCTGGCACGATACCAGGAGCAATTTTTATACATATTGGTAGATGAATACCAGGATACCAGCGGTACACAAAACCGCCTGGTAGAATTTTTGATAAATTATTGGGAAAGGCCTAATGTATTTGTGGTAGGCGATGATGATCAAAGCGTTTACCGTTTCCAGGGTGCGAACGTTGAGAATATGCTTGGCTTTGCCACCAGCTACAAAAAAGACCTGTTAACCGTTGTACTAACAAATAATTACCGCTCAACTCAACATATACTTGATGTATCAAGATCACTCATAAATCGGAATGATGAGCGGCTTGTAAAGCAAATAGATGGATTGAGCAAAGATCTTGTTTCTGCAAAAATTTTTGAAGAGTTGCTGATATCTCCTCCAATTATAAAAGAGTATGAAACGCAGGGCCAGGAAATGACGGGCATTACACTGCAGGTACAAAAACTTTTGCTGCAGGGTATTGAGCCCGGAAGGATAGCTGTTATTTATAAGGAAAATAAATATGGCGAGTTATTACTGCAATATTTTAAACAAAGGAATATCCCGGTATTCAGTAAAAGAAGCCTTAACATACTGGATATACCGCTGGCACAAAAGATCGTTTTAATGTTGCGGTACCTGGCAGCAGAGCACGATATACCTTTTAGCGGTGATGAAATGCTGTTTGAAATATTGCATTTTGACTGGTTTCATATACCGCCGATCGTGATAGCCAAATTAACAATAGAAGTAGCCGAAAAACAGTTTAATGCCAATGAGAAAACATCTATAAGGAGGCTGCTTTACGAAAAAAGTAATGAGCCCGCCAAAGATCTTTTTTCAAAAGGCATCCATCCAAACTTAAAACAGGCAAGTGCTGTTATTGAAAAACTTATAGGGGATGTTTCTAATGTAACCCTCCAAATTTTAGTGGAACATATCGTTCGCGAAGCAGGCGTATTAAATTTTATGATGCAAAGCGACGAAAAGATTTGGCTGTTACAGGTACTTACAGTTTTTTTTGATTTTATAAAAGAAGAAACACACCGGAACCCTTTTTTACGTTTGCAGGAACTGGTGCGTATTATTGACCTGATGGAAAAAGAAGGATTGCCCTTGCCACTGGTACAGGTAAGCGGCAGTGATAAAGGCGTAAATCTTTTAACTGCTCATGGAAGCAAAGGGCTTGAATTTGAATACGTATTTTTTGCAGGATGCAATGCAGCCTTTTGGGAAAAGAAAAGAAAGCCATTTGGCGGGTATAAATTCCCGGATACTATTTTTTCTTCCCGTTCAGATGATGGCCCGGGAAGGGAACTGGAAGAATTACGCCGCTTATTTTATGTGGCACTAACACGGGCGGAACGGCATTTGGAAATATCGTACAGCCGGTTTAAAAATGATGGCAAGGAAATGGAGCCTTCTTTATTTATTGCAGAAATGCAGGAGCATCATCATCTGCCCGCTGAAAAAATAATAATAGATGCGGAGGTAATAGCAGCATTTCAACTGTTGCAATTGCAGGAGATAGTTATGCCTGAAATTGAAAAAGTTGAAGAAGAACTGGTTGGACGCCTGTTGGAAAAATTTGTGATGAGCGTTACTGCATTGAACAATTATTTAAAATGCCCGCTGGAATTTTATTTCAGGAACCTTATACGCATCCCTTCCCCAAAAAATGAAGCGATGGAGTTTGGGTCTGCAGTGCATTATGCACTCGAGCAGTTATTTAGAAAATTAAAAGATAATGAGCAGTTTGCAGGCAGCCAAAGCCTGGTAAAAGATTTTGAGTGGTACATGCACAAACACCGTGAAAATTTTACCCGCGAGCAGTTTGCCAGAAGGCTGGAATACGGGCAGGAAGTATTGACCAATTATTATGCAACCTACGTTAATACCTGGAACAAAATAGTTGCCATTGAGCTTAACGTGCGCAATATAATAGTAAATGGGGTGCCTATAAAAGGAAAGCTTGATAAGCTTGAGTTTGACGGAAAGAACGTTAATGTGGTTGACTATAAGACAGGCGATATTGATAAAGCAAAAGATAAATTAGTACCGCCAAATGACAAGCAGCCCAATGGCGGAGATTACTGGCGGCAGGCAGTGTTTTACAAAATACTGATAGATAATTACCAGAGCAAGCAATGGAATATTGTGAGCACCGAATTTGACTTTATTGAACCCGACAAAAAGAAGGTTTACCGCAAAAGCAAAGTGGTGATAACCCCTGAAGATATAACAACCGTAAAACAACAGATAAGCGAAGCATGGGCTAAAATACAGAACCGCGATTTTTATACCGGCTGCGGCAAACCGGATTGCCACTGGTGCAATTTTGTTAAAACCAATAACCTTGCAGTGGCATTGCATGAAATAGAAGAAGAGGCAGATGCTTAAATAAATTCCAGGGAAAAAATACCCAAACCCAAAAGCAATCAAATATCTAATACTCAATATTTTGACCCTTATATATATATTTAAAGTATTGTTGGGAAAGTAAACCAAATAAACCTATTATGTTTGCAACCACTGCATAAACTTTATACATGGGCAAGGCTGTTCTCTTTCTTTTATTTATAGTTATACTTGGCAGCATGATCACCGGTTCGGGGTGCGCCAATATTATCCCACCCGGCGGTGGCCCAAAAGATACTTTGCCCCCTGTTTTGGTAAACGCAGTACCAAAGGATTCAGCGCTGCATTTCACTTCTAAAAAAATCGTCCTTACGTTTGACGAATATGTGCAATTGGATAATAACATGAACGATAATCTTATTGTTTCACCCTATCCGGCCGTCAACCCGATAGTTGAAAGCAAATTAAAAACAGTAACTATCATTCTTAAAGATTCGCTGCAGCCAAATACCACCTATTCAATCAATTTTGGAAAAGGATTAAAGGACGTTAATGAAGGTAATATTGCCAAAAATTTTACCTATGTTTTTTCAACTGGTAGCAAACTGGATGAGGGTAAGTTAAGCGGTAATGTAGTAGTTGCCGAGACCGGAAAAACAGATTCAACATTGTTAGTGGTATTGCATAGCAACCTCTCTGATACATCCATAAAAAAAAATAACCCTAAATATCTTACCAGGCTTGACGGCAAGGGCAATTTTACTTTCCGCAACATTGCACCCGGCACGTATAATGCGTTTGTATTACCAAATGATTATGCTAAAAAATATAATGACAGTACTAAAATGTTTGCATTTTTAAATGCGCCGTTAACCATTGACAGCTCTTCACAAACCATTAAATTTTACGCTTACCAGGAAGTAAAGCCCACGGAAAAAAAGAAAACAGGCACTACATCAACAAATAAAAATAAAAAGACTGTGCCTAAAGAAATACCAAAACTTAAATTTACCACAAGCCTTACTGACGGGCCGCAGGATCTATTAAGCCCTTTTGAAATTGCATTGAGTAATAAGATTGTATCATTCGATTCCTCAAAAATGATCCTGGCCGATACAAATTTTGTTCGCCTTAAAGGATACACCTTCTCAGGCGACACAACTGCAACCCATTTTGACCTGCACTATCACTGGGAAGAAAACAGCGCGTATAAGATCATTATACAGCAGGATGCATTTAAAGACAGCCTGGGAGCAACCATCGCCAAAACAGACACTATCAGCTTTAAAACAAGACGAGAAGGCGACTATGGCAGCATAAGGCTTCATTTTAATGGGATTGATTTGAAAAGAAACCCTGTATTGATATTAAAACAACAGGATAAAATTACCAATTCAGTACCCCTTACCAGCAACGAATGGTACCAAAAGCTGTTTAAGCCGGGTGATTATGAAATAAATATATTGTACGATACTAACAAGAACGGTGTGTGGGACCCCGGCAACTATGCTAAAAAGCTCCAGCCTGAAATAGTTGACCTAATTCCCCGAAAACTTACGATCAGGTCAAATATAGATAACGAAGTAGATATTGATCTGTAAATACGATTTAATAAGGCGAAGTACAATTTTACGAGGTACGAAATAAAAGGCATTCATTCGAAACTGTATTTTCTCCTTTTTTGCATCCTCCAATTCGTATACTTGCCTGCCGGCAGGCAGGTTCGTATTGATTCGTAATTCGCAGATTAAAACTCACTTAAGCAAATTATCATCAAACAACTTTAATACCCTTTTGTACTCATCTGTCCAGCTGCTGGGTTCTACAAAACCGTGGTCTTCTACAGGATATACGGCTAACTCCCAATTTTCTTTATGCAATTCTATAAGCCTTTGTGCCAATCTTACCGCATCCTGAAAATGTACATTTACATCAACCATGCCGTGGCAAATAAGCAGGTGATTCTTTAAACCGGCTGCAAAATTTATAGGCGATGAGCGCGTATAGGCAATACTGTCGTTAAAAGGCTCATTCAAAATTGCTGAAGTATAACCATGATCATAATGCGCCCAGTCGGTAACGGGCCTTAGCGCTGCGCCGGCTTTAAATACATCCGGTTGAGTAAACAAAGCCATCAATGTCATAAACCCGCCATAGCTGCCCCCATACATACCTATGCGCGTACCGTCAATGCCGTATTGCTTTACCAAATATCTTGCAGCGTCCACTTCATCATCAAGGTCTTTACCGCCCATGTAACGGTAAATGCCTGTACGCCAGTCCCGGCCATAGCCGGCGCTGCCACGATAATCAATATCCATAACAGTATATCCTTTATCAGCCAGCAGGTTGTTGAACATGAATTCGTGCTGGTAATAGCTCCAGGCATAGTCAACATTTTGCAAATAGCCTGCCCCATGCACAAATATCACGGCGGCATTATTCTTTTTTTCTTTGGCAGGCTCATATATACGGGCATATACGTTGGCGCCATCTCTTGCAGTAAACGTAAATATTTTTGTATCACGCCATGGATAGCTTTTCCATTCATCACTCATCGCCTTATTAGTAACCTGTATAGGTTTTGTACCGGGCTCGTTTTCCTGCAAATACAATTCCCACGGTTTGTTTTGGTACGAATAGCGATACGCAATATATTTTTCATCCGGCGAAACACTTACTTCGTAACCGCCCGTCATAGAGGTTATTTGCTGCTTATCGCTGCCATCTGTGTTAATGCGGTAAAATTGCTGCTTACCAGGATGGCTTTCATTTGTGATGATATAAAAATATTTTTTATTACTGCTCAAATCGGCCTGCTGTATTTCGTATTGCCCTTGTGTAATTGTTTTTTTAACCCGTGTACTTACATCAAAGCTGTAAAGGTGCGTATAACCTGTCGCTTCACTTTGAAACCAGCATGTTGAAGCATTTATCCACCCGATAGAAGTATTGCTTATCCATCCTATACCAGGCCCTGCTATCCACCCTTCGTCATGCTGGTGGTCAATTAATTTTAAATGGCCTGTTGCTGCATCCAACTGCATTATCCAGCGGTCTTTATTGTCTTCGGTACGTATATCAACCAAACCATTTGTGCCATCATCGTTCCAGTATGGCCCAAATACCACTACTGGCCTCGGCGCCGGCTTTTTGTCTTTAAATTTTGCCGGGTAGTCTTTTGTATATAAAGGCTCGTTTGTTATATCGGGTATGGAATCGGTGTTTAATTTTATAACTGTATCTTTTAGTTTATCAAATACATAAAAAGTATAGCTGCCCTGGTTTGCGCCTACTTTATCGCGGCCGGGAATGTTTGTGGTAAAACCGCTTTCTGTTACATAATTCGGTACAATAGTGGTTTTTGCATCCTTCGGGCTTTCAAACAGGCTCCAGGTTACAAACCGCCCGCCGGGGTTAATTTGCAGGCCGGTAACTGTTTTATCGTCAATATAAATAACATGCAGCGTATCGGCGTCTTTTATTGATTGCAGGTATGCTTTGCGGGCATCGGCTTTTTCTTTTCTTTCCTTTACCACTTCCGATGTTTGCAATTGCTCATTTTTAACCCATTGTTCCTCCGCTGATATTTTTTTTGATGAAGGCGCCTCGCCGCTTATAAACTTCGTTAGCTGTTTTGTGATTGCCAATCGGGTATCCCATGCAAACAGGTCATTCCCTTTTTGATAAACGATCCATTCGTCATTATGTACAAACACAGGGTTTGTTTCTTCCTCTTCTGTTTGGGTAATGCGCCGGGATGTGTTCGTTGCAATATCAAGCAGGTAAATATCACCCTTGAGTTCATATACAATTTGGGTTCTTGCATGGTTATAAGTACCCGAATGAATTGCCTGAGCTTTTTGGGCCAGGTTATAATTCAATTTAGCCGGCCCTGATGAGTTTAGCGTATAAGAGTAGGCGGAATCGCTTGCAGCCTTTTCTGGATTCCACTTAAATGAAACTGCTTTACTGTCGTACGACCAAAAAATGCCGGAAGGAGAGGTGCCAATCCATTTAGTGTCCTGCATAATTTTTTCAACGGTAAGCTGTTGTGCATTAAGGCAGGTAAAAGTGTGCAGCAACACCACCAGTAATATTTTCCGCATAGCGCTTGTATTTGGTGCAATAAAACTATGATAACAGGATGATATGTATGATATGTTTTTGATAAATGTTGTTACCGGAGAAATTTATTAAACCTCTTTAAATGCAACACTTTCTGCAGGATCACCCATTTTCAATATTGCACAACCAAATAATCTTACTTTATTTGCAGGCCACCATTTAAAACATGTTTAAAATGAAAATCTTCCTGTTTTGCCTTGCATTACTGTTTTGCTCTTTTGCGAAAGCGCAAAAAATTAACCGCATAATAAACGCTGCCGAGGTGGAAAGGATTGAACGGGTACTTGCCTCAGACAGCCTTAGGGGCAGAAAAGTATTTACACCTGATATTGAAAAGGCCGCAGATTTTATAAGTGCCGAATTTAAAAAGGCACGGCTAAAGCCATTGAGTGGCCTAAAAGATTACAGGCAAAGCTTTGGTATGATAAGGCCGAAACTGATCAGCATTGAAGCCTCGATAGACGGGAAAAAATTAACGAAGGACGACATTGTTATTGTATGCACGGCAGAGGGCCTTAACATAACTGAGCAATCAGGGTTTGAAGTGAAAACCATTGGTGCAAAAGACAATTTTACCGCGTCAATATTGCAGGTACGCCAATCGGGCAAAAACATGGTTGTATTCCTGGATACTTCATTTAGAAAGAATTTTGCACGGCTTTCTTTTTTAACAAGGCAAATGTTGTACGATGCGCCAACTGCAATATATATTCTAACAAGCGATGTCCCCAAACAATTTTCGGTTTCACTTAAACAGTCGCTGGAGAAATTACCCCTCACGAATATAGTGGGTGTATTACCGGGCAAAACAAAGCCGAATGAATACGTGATATTTTCCGGCCATTACGACCATCTCGGTATTGGGAAACCTGTAAATGGTGACTCTATATATAACGGCGCCAATGACGATGCAGCAGGCACCACAGCGGTGATACTACTTGCAAAATATTTTAAGAAAATGCATAACAATGCACGCACCCTGGTGTTTGTTGCATTTACAGCCGAGGAAATAGGAGAATACGGCTCCCAATATTTTTCGAAACAGCTTAATCCGCCGGATGTAAAAGCAATGTTTAATATTGAGATGATAGGAACAGAAAGTAAATGGGGAAAGAATTCAGCCTATATAACCGGGTTTGACAAAACCGATATGGGAAAGATATTACAGGATAATTTAAAAGGCAGTGTTTTTAGCTTTTACCCCGACCCCTACACAACAGAGAATTTGTTTCTCCGTTCAGATAATGCATCGCTCGCAAGGGTTGGCGTACCGGCGCATACAATCTCTACCTCAAAAATGGATAATGAGCCTAATTATCATAAGCCAAGCGACGAAATAAGTACGCTGGACATGGCCAATATGGCTGAAATAATAAAATCAATTGCAATAAGCTCAGGCAGTATTGTTAGCGGAAAAGACACCCCAACAAGGGTACAGCAATAAAGCAAAACATATCACTATCACAAAAAAATAGGCCCGCCCTGGAAAGGGCTGGCCGTTGCTAACCTATGAAAAACACCTAGTTAAATATCTTTATAAAGGTGGCCTATGGTCCTGGCCGCCTTAATCGTTGCCTGTTTTGAAGCTCCATTCGCAGGGTTTCCCGCCAACGCTGATCTACTATCCAAACTGCATTTACCCTGTTATCGTAAATCAATATTCTTTTAAACTCTGGCCTGTATTTTTTCCGGACGTTTACAAGTATTTCTTCAAATGCGATTTGATCATTGCGGAACCTGTTTCTTGCCTGCACTACTTCTGACCAGTAACTGTTATATACCGGCCAGAACATTTGTGATTCATTTGGGTTAAGGTTTAATTCTCTTGTAATGTAAGCAATCTTAAGGTTTTCCAGCGTTGGACCTCCGCCCTGAGCTTTACAAATGTAAGCAGACAGAGATAAAAAAAATATAACAAAGTAAATTTTTTTCATATTTAATCAAAATTAAATGTCCTTCAGGCTTTTTTCGCCTGGATTGCTGTTTTCATCAAGATATTGCTGGATCTCCTCGGTGCTCAAATTCTTAATAATAGGCTGCACGTCCGGCACCTCCTGCTCAATTACAGCAGGTGTAACCTCTGTTCCTGAAGAAGGGTGTTCGTTAAGATAATTGTTTATTTCATCATCACTCAAACCGGCTATACCTTTTTCAACATTCACCGGAGGGGGCTGTGTTTGGGTACTATTCTTAAACCAAAACGCTCCAATGGCCAAAATTCCGGTAACACAGGCCGCAGCAAGATAAGTGATCCATTTAGCCTTATTGCGGTTTATGGAAACAACTTTTGCTTTTACCTGTGGTTGCGAAATATTGATATTTACCGAAAACTGCTTAAAATAATTTTCGGGCACACTATAAATATTTCCTTTATTGATAGTGTTAAGTAAAGGTGCTATTTCCTCCAGTTCCTGATATGTTTCTGAATGCTCCGCAGGGTTGCTTTGCATTAAAATTTTTTGCATAACAGTATCTGCAAAACTGTTAAAATAGCCTTGGGGCACACTGTATGGCATTGAAACAGGCAAAGATTCCATATGTATCATTGCCAATACTTCTCCTGCCAAACCATCAAAGTAACCAGGGGGTACGGAATAAACGTTCCGGTTACTTATGGTTGCAACGGCCGGAGTGATCTCCTGAAGTTCCTGTAATATGGTTTGCCTGTTTTGCATGATTTAACCTGTTTTAGACACGATATTCTATAGCAGGTTTAATTATTTTTGATAAACTCTTCTATTTTTTTTGCTGCAATATGATAACTGGCCTTTAAAGCGCCTTCGCTGGTTTCCAAAATACGGCTCATTTCTTCGTAAGGCATCTCGTCATAATAGCGCAGGTTAAATACAGCTCGCTGCCTTTCAGGCAGTTGCTGTATTGCCAACTGTAACTTCCATTCAAGCTTATTGGCGTCAAAATTAGAATCTGCTACAATCTTATTGGCCAGGCCACTCTCCACATCACCAAGGCTAACAGATGATCGTTTTTTACGCTGTTCTAAAAAAGTAAGCGACTCATTGGTAGCTATCCTGTACATCCAGGTATAAAGCTGGCTGTCCTCCCTGAAATTATCCAGCGCCTTCCATATTTTAACAAACATATTCTGCAATACATCATTTGCATCGTCATGGTCCACCACCATTCTTCTCACATGCCAATAAAGTTTTTCCTGGTATTTTTTTACGATTGCAGTAAATGCCCGCTCCTTCGTATCAGCCTGCCTGAATTGAAGCAATAGCTCTCTGTCATCCAAATTCATGAAGGGTGGTTTAATACTATAAAAATAAAAAACCCCACTGTATTTAACAGGGTTTTATTTAACAAGTTTAACATTAAACGTTTTATTAATACCAATAGTTTACAAAACCTGACTGTTAACCCTTTCTTGCCAGTACTTTTTCTGCTGCTGCTACAATGTCAGGAGAATCCAAACCATATTTTTTTAACAATTCTTCGGGTTTGCCGCTTTCGCCAAAAGTGTCTTTGGTGCCTACGTATTCAATCGGAACAGGAAAATTACGGGCAGCAACCTGTGCAATGCTATCGCCTAACCCTCCAAATATATTGTGTTCCTCGCAGGTAACTGCACATTTTGTTTTGCTGATAGATTTTACTATAGCCTCTGTATCCAGCGGCTTTATAGTATGAATGTTAATGAGCTCAACGCTGTATCCTTTCTCCTCAAGAATTCTTCCGGCTTCTATTGCTTTCCAAACAAGATGGCCGCAGGCAAAAATGCTTATATCGGTACCTTCATTTAACACCTGGGCCTTGCCAATTATAAAGTCACTGCCATCTTCTTTGGTAAAATTAGGCCATTTTGGCCTGCCGAAACGTAAATAAACCGGTCCCTGGTACGATGCTATTGCAATAGTTGCTGCCTTTGTTTGATTAAAATCGCAGGGCACAATTACGGTCATTCCCGGCATCATTTTCATCATGCCTATATCTTCCAGAATCTGGTGTGTTGCGCCATCTTCACCAAGGGTTAAACCGGCATGGCTGGCGCAGATCTTTACATTTTTACCACTGTAAGCAATGCTTTGGCGTATTTGATCGTAAACACGTCCTGTACTAAAATTGGCGAATGTGGTGGTAAAAGGGATTTTTCCTCCAATTGTTAAACCTGCTGCGATACCCATCATATTAGCTTCGGCAATGCCAACCTCTATAAAGCGGTCAGGGAAATCTTTCATAAAAGGGCCTAATTTAAAAGAGCCCGCAAGGTCAGCAGTTAATACTATTGCTTCGGGGTATCTTTTGCCCACTTCGTAAATACCTTCTCCAAACCCGCCCCTTGTTTCCTTTTCGTTTAAAACCTGTATGTCTTTTACCACGAATTTTATTTATTAGTTTTGAAATTTTGCAGTTATTAAATTACATAGGAGTTCGGGATAAGCAATTATATTCTTTAAGTTCCAGCGGAACCTAAATATTGGTAGAAAAAAAATATAAAACTGAAAAACAGCATGCCGTAGGTATGCAATATTGTGTACCTACGGCACACTTTACAGTTAACATTTATTCGTTGTTACCAATATTTTGTCCTTACAGGACTATATTTTTTTATTCCTAACTCCAATGTTATACAACCTGTCAATTAAGTACAGGGTTTTGCTTCTTCATCAGTTCTTCATCTTCCTTTACTTTTAATTCCCATTCCCAGGCGGTTCTCATCATGTCGTCAAGATCAAACTTCACATTCCAGCTAAGCGATTGTACCGCGTAGTTATTATTGGCATAAATAGACACTACATCGCCCGGCCGTCTTGGCCCGACTTTAAAATTCAATTTTTTACCCGATACTTTTTCAAATGCATGTATAGCTTCAAAAACAGTAACCCCATTGCCTGATCCGAGATTAAAAACATCACATTTCGTTTTATTTTTCTTATCCAGCAAATATTGCAGGGCAAGTGTATGGGCATGAGCAATATCAGAAACATGAATATAATCACGAACGCAGCTGCCGTCCCTTGTAGGGTAATCGCCGCCAAAAACCTGCATTTGGGGTAGTTTGCCAATAGCAGTTTGGGTAATTGCCGGTACCAAATTTTGCGGTTTCCCCAGGGGTAATTCGCCTATTAAAATAGAAGGATGGGCGCCCACGGGGTTAAAATACCTGAGTAAAATGGCAGCCGTATTTTCAACTTTTGTAAAATCCTGTATCACCTGCTCGCCCATTTGCTTGGTAGCGCCATACGGAGATTCAGCATTTTTAATGGGCGATTCCTCGGTTACCGGCACCTCATCAGGGTTGCCGTACACGGTGCACGAAGAAGAAAATACAAAATGGGGGATCGAAAATTCTTTAACACACTTCAACAGATTAACGAGGGAAAAAAGATTATTCTCATAGTAATCCAGTGGCTTTGCAACCGATTCGCCCACAGCCTTATAAGCGGCAAAATGAATGACACCGCTGATATCTTCATTTTCCTGGAAAACAGCCAGCGTTTCATCAAAATTCTTCAGGTCAACTTTATAGTTTTTTATTTTCTTCCCGGTTATCTTTTCAATTCCGTCAAGCAAATAGGTAGTTGACCGGGAATTATCATCAATACTTACCACGTCAAAACCATTTTCAAGCAGGTCAACCACCGTATGCGACCCGATATAACCACAACCGCCCGTTACCAGAATTTTGTGCATGCGTGTAAAAAATATTGCTGCAAAATAAACAAAACTCATTCACATAGCAGGT
>Ga0206915_1055_pt1 | contig 28804 bp, 29 predicted proteins | sample Alteio_BWOrgHeat_70_FD_152945 | JGI IMG/M metagenome (GOLD analysis project Ga0206915, IMG submission 152945) | Enriched cells from forest soil in Barre Woods Harvard Forest LTER site, Petersham, Massachusetts, United States -... | ecosystem: Environmental > Terrestrial > Soil > Temperate forest >...
GATTTAACAACGGATGGTAGCAATAATGATTTTGTCGGTACTGTAACAGTATCAAATAGTGGTGCGAATGACGTTAGCTTAACCAATGATGGTGCTTTACAATTAGCTGCTTCAACCATCGGTCAAAATTTCACTGTAATCTCTGCGGGTGCATTAACGCAAACGGGTGCGTTAACGATCGGCGGCACGTCGAGCTTTAGTGTGGGTGCAAATTCCATTACGTTAACGAATGCAGCCAATGCATTGACCGGTGCTGTTTCGCTTAATAATAGCGGTGCAAATGATGTGAGCTTAGTAAATAATGCAGCGCTGGTATTAGGTGGATCAACGTTGGGTAGTGGTACCACAAGTTTGACAGCCAATGGTGCGATAACTCAAACGGGTGCGATGACGACCACAGGGAATCTCATCTTAATTGACAATGCGTCAGCAAGTACGGTTTCTTTAACACAAGCGAATGATATTGCAGGCGCGATTTCTTTTGGCGGTACATTAAGCAATATACACGATGTCGCGATCCGTAATACGGATGCCAATGCAAGTTTACCCACTAATGTAGTTTCACTGGCTAATTTAAGTAATTTAACGATTGATTTTGATAATACAGCAATTACGTTACCTGCCTTAACATTAACGAATCATGGTAATTTAGTTATTACCGCAGGCGGAAATATTAGTCAAACCGGCGCATTAACCGTTCCAGGTACAGCCAGTTTTAGTGCGGGCGCTCATGCAATTGATTTAACCACATCAGGTAGCAGTAATAACTTTGTGGGCGCTGTGTCATTATCGAATACGGGAGCAAATGATGTCAGTATTACAAATAATAATGCGCTCTTATTTGATGCCGTCACAGTAGGACAAAATTTAACAGCCATCGCGAATGGTGCTATCACGCAAACAGACGGTGGAATTATCACTGTTCCTGGATTATTGGCTGTACAATCCGTTGGCGGGGCAGCCTTGAATAATGCCAATGCAGTCAGCCATTTTGATGCGGTTAATGCCAGCGGTGGTGATATTGAATTAATTAACACTGCTGCACCTTTAACGATCACGGGTATTATTCAAAACAATGGCGGAAATATTATTGTTAATAATACAGGTACCGTATCGATTAATGGTACGTTGAGCACGACAGATTCTATTTCCTTAACGAGTACGGATAGTATTAGCGAAGATACAGCCGGTATATTGAATGGCTCATCATTAACAACATCGTCAGTGAATGGGACTTTATTAACGAATGCGAATACGGTTAACAGCTTTAATGCGACCAATACCCTCAGTGACGATATTCAATTAGTGAATACGGCTTCTCCGTTAACCCTGACCGGTATCAATCAAACAGGGAGTGGAAATGTCGATATTGATAATACAGGTGCAATCGATATCAGTGGTACGCTCAATTCGGCAAATAATATCTCTTTAACCAGCTCAGCTTCGATTGCTGAAATTGATACGGGTGCTATCACGGGCGCATTGCTGACGACGAATTCGGTAGGCGGTACGTTACTCACTCAAACCAACGCGATTACGCAGTTTAATGGCACGAATACCGGAAGCGGTGATGTGTCATTAGTGAATAATACGGCTTTAGAATTAACTGGAATTAATCAATCCGTCGGTAATTTAATAATTAATAATACCGGTGCGATCACACAAAGTGGTGCCATTATCGTTGATGGTACCGATGCGATCGCTACATTTGGTGCAGGATCAGCGAATGATATTTCGCTTGCTTATTCTAGCAATGATTTAATCAATGCCATGATTAGTAGCGGTCATAATGTGACTTTAACAAATGCGAATGCGATTAATTTAGGGGCATCGACTATCAGTGGTCATTTTAATTTAACAGCCGGTGGTTCGATTACGCAAACAGGTGCATTAGCGATTACAGGAATACCGACCTTTACCGTGACCGCTGCGAATTCAGATATTTTATTAGCAAGCGCTGCAAATAACTTTGCGGCTACACCTGTTATAACGGATAATGGAAATATCAGTAACATAGCCTTACGTAATATTTCAACAGATGCAGCCTTGCCTGCTTTGCCTGCGGGTTTAACTAATGTAACAGTTTTATTTGACAATGCCGGTGTGACGTTTGCGCCGCTGACTTTAACGGGTAACTTAACGGTCAGTGCGGCAGGAACGATTGCGCAAACAGGCGCATTAGTCATTGGTGGTAATACCCGTTTAAGCACGACGAATAGTTTAATTAATTTAACCAGTCATAGTAACAGTTTCACGGGTACCGTTGCGTTAACGAATACGTCTACCAATGCCGTTAATTTAACTAATAATGGTGCTTTACAATTAGCTGCCTCGACAATTAATGGTAATTTAACGATTCAAAATACAGGTAATATCACCCAAAGCGGTGCATTAACCGTCGCAGGGATAGCCACGTTTGCTGCCGGTAGTGCGAATGATATGACTTTAACGAATTCTGCTAATGACTTTACCTCTGTTGCGATTAATAGCGGTAATGCAGTCACCCTAGTTAATTCTTCTGCATTGAGCTTATCGACATCGACTGTAACGACTTCTTTAAATATAACCGCGCCGAGCTTAACCCAAACAGGTGGAGTGAGTGTTCCTAGCTTAGCTATCACAAGTGCACAAGGTGCTGCATTGACAGGTGCTAATGCGATTAATACGTTCAGTGCACTGAATACGGGCAGTGGGGATATTACGTTAACGAATACAGCGGATACGTTGACGATTTCGAATATGACGAATAGCGGAACAGGCAATATTAGCGTCACCAATACAGGTAATTTAACAACGAGTGGTGCGATTGTGACCCAAGGTGGAAATGTCACTTTAGCGACATCGTCTCCTGATGTGAGCTCCAGAATATTAACAATGAATGGCGATATTAATACCAATGGCGGTGCTATTTCTGCTTCTTCAGCGAATCCTGATAATAATACGTCCGCTTTAATTGTGAATGGATTGCTGAATACGGGAACAGGAAGTGGCGGTATTTTAACGATCAGCGCAGGCATGCAATTGAATACCAATCCTACGTTAGGAGCAGGTAATATTACACTGAATGGTAATGGGTTAGATTTAATATTAAGTGGAGGTACCTATACTCAATCGCGTGGTTTTATGGCGAACCGCTATATTACTATCACAGGTCCTATTATTTCCTCAGGAGCAAATCTGGTGTTAACCAGTGATGCATTGAATAGCGGTGTGGGCGGTGTCTTGGTGACGGGAACAGGTTCTATTAATAGTAGCGGGAATGTAACAATAAGGGGTTCAAGCTTAAATGGATTAAGCGGGGCTGATCAAAATGCAAGTATTCAATTAAAAAGCGGATCAAGTTTGAAAGCAAGCGGTACGCTTTCTCTGCTAGGTAACGTTGGTAATGGAAATATCGTGCTAAGTGGAGCGTTAGGTCAAGCCGGCTCACAAGTTGTTATTACTCCCGCGGGAACCGGTCAAACCATTTTCCAAACAAGTGCGAATAGTCCATTAACATTAAGTTCTTCCGCTGGATATACATTAACGGATGTTGTTTTCTCAGCTAATTCAAAGTTGAATGTCTTAGGACCATTAACTCTTCTAGGTAATACCAATTTAAATGGAGCAACCATTAATGCAGCAAGCAGTGTAACGATAGGTAATTCGTCATCAGATCAGTTGACCATTAGCAATTCTCCGTTAGTTATTAACTCCACAGGTCCAGTGACGATGAATGCAACAATCACGGCGACTGCGCCGCTGACAATCAATGCCCAAAATACGGTTAACTTGAATGCCCCCATTAATGGTCAAACAGTCACTATTAATACGGCATCCACGGGTGATGTGTATGTCAATGCTAATTTGGGATCCAGCGGTGGTTTACAAGCATTAACGATTAGCAATATTCATAATTTTATTAATAATGCAGAAATTAATGTGAATACGTACACCTTATTAGGAGCTAACTTTGTTAACTTAGGTACGAATACGTTAATAGCGAATGGCACGGCGACGATTGCAGCGAATGATGTGATAGGGCATGTCATCGTCGGGGCGCTGACATTAGACGCAAATTATGCCGATATCTTTGGTAGCATTGCAGGTATTTCTGGACCGGTTGCGATTAATCAGATCCATTTCTTAAATAATTTTGCGGCAGGTACCCATTATTTTGATGGTGAAGATATGTTAATGTTTATTAATCGTGAAAATTTCCAAGCGACGGCAACAAGCTATGTGCTGGCTTCCCAACTCTGGGGAACCGAAACACCTGTCGATATCAGTTTAGACAATACATTAGATGAAAATAAAATAACAAATAAATGCTTAAATTATGGTGGAGGGATTTTATTCTGTGCCGATGCCACGGCAAAATAAAATGATGTATATGGGTATGTTCACTTCCCTGTGACTGGATGGCGGCCATTCCCTGGCCACCACGACGTCGTCCTGGCCAGGGAATGGCCAGGATCCAGTGCCATGGACGGTAATAAAACGGAGTAGTTAGATATAGGGTGAACAACTTGTGGGTAATGATAAGAGCAAAGCGTGTCCACCATTTAAATCGTATTTGGCAAAAAAACCGCCATTGTCAGCGTATAATTTGCATTATTCTGGGTAATATTTAAATTAATTTGGATATAATGAATGGCGCTTAACGTTGAAGTCGTCGTGCCGGTACTATTGAAATAATTAAACGTTAAACTTTGAACCCCATCCGCCATGATTTGGCTGCCTCGCATGAGAGAAGAGCCTGTTAATTGATACGTAATAGCCGTTCCTGAGCTTGTGGTAAAGCTGAGCTGACTGGAGGTAGCCGTAGTAATATCGTTAGATGAGCGAATGCTGTGTAAATCGCGTGTTATCCGGGCAAGTGCGATGCGTCCCTGCCAATTTGCATTGGTTATATATTCACTATTTAAATAGCCATTCAAGCCCTGCATTGTGATTTTGCTTGCTATAGCACCAATAATGCCTAATAAGATAATGACTAATACCATTTCTATCAGAGTGAAGCCGCGAGTTTTTTTAAAAGCAAATATTGCCATTTAATAATTTCCTACTAAACTTGTCAGGCTCGCAGAGCCAGACCCTGTGACGGTAATCGTAATGGTTTTATAATTGGCATCGCTATTAATGGTGGTGCAAACGATGCTAACCGCGGTGCTATAACCTGTCGGTGTGGTACAAAAAGAGGGTACTGTGGTGCTATTGCACGTTAAGGTAGTAAAATTATTATATTCGCGTTGGCCAATAAACCATTCCAGGCATTGAGCGGCTGTTTCTAAGGCAACATAATTTTGCTGAAGAGAGGGGGTTTTTTGTAAACCGGTAGCAAATATTTGCAAAATAGTGGTTGCTAAAAGACTGGTTACCACAATAAAGATCACGACTTCAATTAAAGTAAAACCCGAATAAGTTCGTTTTTTCATTGTAGACTCACCCTCCCTGTTTGAGGGGTGATGATCACCGATGTTGTTTGACCGTTGGCTGATAGGGGAATGGTGCCATTTGCGCTTAATGCAGTGCCGGGTGTCGTAGCATTAACATACGGTATCCCTTGACCATCAAATGCAACCAAATTATTAGGGAGATTGGTTAATGTGCCAAATGTAATGCCTGAATTAAGCGTCACAATGGTATTACCCGCAGCCATGATGACGGCAGTTCCGCTGCTATTGGTAAGTTGATACGTTGTCGAAGAGAGAATAACCAATCGATAGCGCTGATCAGTGGACATCGATAAAGATTGAGCATAACGAATATTATTAGCCAATTGCTGTGCTTGAGTGGGCAGGTTAAGGGTCAATCCCGGCCATTGGTTCACTGTCCATACAGCGAGAATACTCATTAAAATTAATACAATAATGAGTTCAATTAAGGTGAAACCTTGCATTTTTAAATAGGTGACATCCATGTCAATTTCACTTTCACTTAAGACTAAAGAATACTAGTTTATTGTAGCAAATTTTTTTTACTTAGTAGAAAATAAGCAAGGCAGTCAGTAAGTCAGTCAGTATAAGGAAATACGAAGTGGGCTATAATTTGACCAGCTCTATTCAAGGAGTGAAATCGCTGTTTCGTCATGTGATTCAGCAACAAACGCTATTGTCATTGGATGAAATGTGCTGTTTAAGCATCACCTCGAAAGACGTTTCCCTCATTCATACGCGACGAAATGAAGATAAAATTGAGCTACTCGACTCTGTTTCTTTAACCTATTCGGAGTCCAACTTACTTTCTAGCTTAACCGAGATAGTCAAAACCTATCATTTAGAAAAAGTACCCTGCATTTGGATGTTGCAACCCACAGATTATCAACTTTTGCTTGTTGAAGCATTGCCGGTAAAAGCAGATGAATTCCAAGCGGCCATTCGTTGGAAAATTAAAGATCTCTTATCTTTTCCTGCTGCGGATGCGGTCATCGAAAGTTTTCCATTGCCTCTCAAAAAAACGGCTGATAGTAAAGAAATGATCATGGTCGTTGCTGCGCGTAAACATTATTTACAAACACTCACAGAAAAAATTCAGCAAAGTGGATTACAGCTGCAGGCAATTGATATTCCAGAATTAGCTTTAAAAAATATTACCTCCCTGTATGAAAAAGATAATAATAAAGGAACTGTTTTAATTTATTTAAATGAAAAACAAAGTTTGGTCATTGTCAGTTACCAACAGGTATTGTATTTAGTACGTCAATTAGAATTTGGATGGAGTGAAGTTAATTCTTCTCATTTTTCGGAAGCTGAAATCTCTATTTATTTAGATAAACTGGCATTAGAAATTCAACGTTCTTTTGATTATTTTAAAAGTCAATGGCGGCAACAAGCCCTGCTGCGAGTGATGGTGGTTCCTTCAAAACCTCTGCCAATGAATATAGAAGTTAATTTATCGCAACGATTACATCTCTCTTTCGAAAAATTACAATTAACCGATTACGGTTTTAGTCAACTGAGCCTAGAACAACAAGAAAAATTTTTACTTTTATTAGGCGGTGCATTGCGAACAGTTGAGGAGCCACAGTATGCGCCAGCAAATTAATCTATATGCTGTATTACCTCAGGAAAATAAAATATCCTTAACGTTGTTTAAGATGGGTGTATTTTATTCTGGCTTTTTTTTATTGTTGATCGTGATCAGTTTTTATCAATACGCGTATCAACGGTACTTGGTGCATCGATTCACTGTCAATCAGCAACAATTGACTCATCTCGAACTTCAGATAAAAGCGATTGGTAAGCAATATCCTTCTTTTAATAGCCAAAATCCGCAGCAATTTTTACAAGCTTTACAACAAGCCTTACAAATGAAAGAACAGCTGTTCAATTTGTTTAAACAACAGGGATATTTTTCCTCTTATTTAAAAAGCGTTGCCGAAACGGCCCCAGCTGATTTATGGTTGACTGAAATTGGATTTTATTCGCTGAATCACCGAATAAGTTTGAAAGGATATGCGTTGCATGCTGAAGCAATACAGCAATTTATTGCTGCATTAGAAAACCAACCGGTCTTCTCAAATACCAAACTTGAATTGCAAAATGTATCACAAACGAGTATTTCATCTAATTCAGTGCTGTTTTTTGAGTTAGTGAGTAACGTAAAAGGAATAGAATGAAGCCAATTAATTTACTATTTTTACAATGGCTTGACAGTCGGGATAATCGAGAAAAAATGTTATTCTTTTTCACGACGCTTATCTTAATTTATATCGTTTGGAACAGTCTCGTGTTGCTTCCTTTAAAACATCACCAACAAGCAATGCGCGAGCAAATTCAAGAACTTAACACAAAAACGCTAACCTTATCTCATCAATTCGATGAAATAATTCATATCCTGCATAATCCACTGTTTACTCAATCCTTAAAAACAGCTCAGCTGAATTCATTATCGAACGAAGAGGCTGATCAAGCCATTCAAGCCATTTTAGATCAACAGCAATCGTACATTACCTTCGTGAGTTTAAAAAACGATTCTGTACAAGCGTTGGCATTGCCGGGCTTGGAAACATCGCTAGAGGGGAGTGCCTTGTTTCAACATCCATTACAATTGCAATTTAAAGGCGATTATTTTAATACATTGGCTTACTTGGATCGATTAGAAAAATTACCGTGGGAATTATATTGGGATAGTTTGGAGTATCGTGTCGATGCGTATCCTGAAGCAACGATTACTGTTAAATTTTATTTATTAACCAATGCGATGAGTTAATCCATGCGGCTTTATCGATTTCTTTTTTTAGGATGTCTCGGGTCAGCGTTCATGATGCCTGTTCTGGCAGATTCATTACGCGACCCAACGCAGCCCTTAGTCGGAGGGCAAACGATACAAGAAGAGAGACCCGTGCCGATATTGTGGGAATTAACGGCTATTTTAATTTCGCCTACTCGCCGTTTAGCGACGGTGAACGGCGAAATGGTCAAAGTAGGAGATCGAATTGGTAATCAGAAAGTTATCGCGATTGAAGCAAATACTGTGCAATTAGCAGGCCCTGATGGTAAAATGACTTTGTTTTTGATTGATCCTGCAATTAAACATACCGTAAAGGGATCATAAGGAAGTTATACCTATGCAAGGATGGCATAAAAGCATGCGCACATTGTTATTAACCAGCCAATTAAGTTTATTCATTTGCTTATTAAGCGGATGTTTTTCTCCACCGACCCATGCGCTTCATGGTACGGCAGGTGATCAAATTAATGCGGATATGCAAGCTAGCATTCATACCGATAAAGCAATGGCCCGCCAATCGACCCCTGTTCCTACCGCTGTCAGTAATGCGTTACTCCAACCCGTTGCTTCTGAAGACGATGATTCTTCTTATTCTTCTCATGAACATCGATTTAATATTGCTGCCAATAAAATGCCAGCACGGACTTTTTTTATGGGTCTGGTTGAGGGAACCACAGAGAATATGGTTGTTCATCCCGACGTCACCGGGACTATTTCGCTTAATTTAAAAAACGTCACTATTTCTCAAGCTTTAGAAGCGGTGCAAGATGTCTATGGTTATGAATTTCGCCAGACGGGGTATGGTTATGAAGTATTGGCGCCTAAATTACAAACTCAATTATTTGCGGTGAATTATTTAGATGTAAAAAGAACAGGAAAATCGTTAACTGAATTAAGTACTGGCCAAATCAGTGAAAAAGTGGGGAGCTTTAATACGGGGGGCAATGGCTCGCCAACCCCAAGCAGTGGAACGGATACTTCAAATGGCGGTGGCGTCAATGCGACCTTAAGTACCCCCTCAGGCAGTAGCGTAGATACGCGTTCAGAAATGAATTTTTGGCGTAGCGTGCAAACCACCCTGAAACAAATGGTGGGAACACAAGAAGGACGATCCGTGGTGGTTAATCCCCAAGCAGGGGTGGTGATTGTAAAAGCATTTCCAAATGAATTACATCAAGTGGGACAATATTTAGATAGCATTCAATCGAGTTTGTCCAGACAAGTTATTTTAGAAGCGAAAATTTTAGAAGTGCAACTTAACGATGAATTTCAATCAGGCATTGATTGGAATTTATTTGGTCATGCGATCCAAGCTTCATCAAGTAGTTCGGGAGAGGGCGGCATTGGTCAACATGGTGCGCAATCTTTTGATAATATCAATCTGACAGACTTTACCAGCATGTTTATATTAAGTGTGAATGGTAATTTTGGCACATTAATAAAATTATTGGAAACACAAGGTAACGTACAAGTCTTATCAAGTCCTCATATTTCTACCGTAAACAATCAAAAAGCGGTTATTAAAGTGGGTCAAGACGAATTTTTTGTGACCGGTGTTTCAACGTCAAATTATTTAATTGGTGCAAGTACAACGTCTTTTCCTACCCAAGATGTTTCTCTTACCCCTTTCTTTTCGGGTATTACTTTAGACGTCATGCCACAAATTAGCAAAGATGATAACATTATTTTGCATATTCATCCGTCGGTAAGCCAAGTCACTACTCAAACGAAGAGTTTAACCTTAGGTACCAATGCGTCTTCGCAGCCTAACGTATTAACATTACCCCTGGCGCTGAGTACGATTCGGGAATCTGATAATATTGTTCGCGCGAAAAGCGGCCAAATTGTTGTCATTGGCGGCTTAATGCAAAATTCCATGGAGGAAGAGGTGGCGGGTGTGCCATTGCTTTCGCATATTCCTGTGATTGGTCCTCTATTTCGGCGTACGCAACAACTAGCGAAAAAAACGGAATTAGTTATTTTAATGCGACCTATTGTCGTACAAAAACAGGCGTGGGCGGATGATTTACAAAAAAATGAAGCCATATTCCAAAATATGAAACGGGGTTTCCATAAAGGTGGTTTACCTCATGTATTTGGTAACGATGGAGATCAATCGGATACATAAAGAGGAAGTCTGCTATGTATTTGGACCATTTTAAATTAATTGAATTACCTTTTACGTTGACGCCTAATGTGGATTTTTTTTGCCAACTTAAAGGCCATCAAGAAGCATTAAATATTTTGTTATTTAGTCTGCGCAGTGGCGAAGGATTTATTAAAATTATTGGCGAAGTCGGATCAGGCAAAACATTACTTTGTCGAAAACTATTGCAAATGTTAGATAATGACATTATGACGGCTTATATTCCTAATCCGGATCTTACCCCGTATGAATTACGCAAGGCGTTGGCAAGAGAATTAAGTGTAGATTCTGTTAATTTATCTGATCAGCATGAATTATTGACATTGATTAATAATAAATTGCTTGAATTGCATCGTGCAGGTAAGCGGGTCGTATTATTAATTGATGAAGCTCAGGCTCTTTCTTTGAGTAGTTTGGAAGCCGTGCGCTTGTTGACGAACTTAGAAACAGAGAAAACTAAATTATTACAAGTGGTGTTATTTGGCCAGCCTGAATTAGATGATCGATTAAAACAGCCTAATTTACGGCAATTACAACAACGTATTACTTTTTCTTATTACTTGCCTTTTTTAACACGTGAAGATTTGGATGTTTATTTATTTCATCGTCTTGCTGCAGCAGGAACGACGTTAGGTGCGCTTTTTACCAAGCAATCAAAAGATTTATTATTTCGCGCTAGCCGTGGTGTTCCTCGCTTAATTAATATTTTTTGTCATAAAGCATTATTAGTCGCGTATGGGAAGGGCGTCATGCAAATTACACCCGAGATTATGCAAAATGCGATTCACGATACGATTCCTATTGTTTCGCGCAAAGTCTCTTTTTTTGCTTATACTGTACTGGGTTTGTTGGTGATCGTAGGGATGTTTTTTGCTATTTATTAATAGAATTGAGAAAAAACCGATGAGTATTATTAATCAAATGTTGAAAGATTTAGAGCAGAGAAAAAACGCGTCTGATCGAACAATGGCGGGATTGGTAGGCATGCAAGCTGTTTCTGAGCGCAGAACACATAAAAAAAACAAAGATATCTTTCATTTCATTATTATTACGCTATGTAGTTTAAGTATTATTTTTTTTATTTATCATAAAATAAAAATCGTCTCTTCTTCTTTTATCCCTCATAAAAAAGAAGTTCATCTTATTCCCTTTATTCCCTCTCATCGTGTTTCCGCGGGATCTAAAATCTCTACCCTCAAGCAGCACAAAAACATCCCTAAGTTAATGACTGACAGCAGTGTTGAGACTCAATATCAACGCGCATTAAATTTATCTTCGATGGGTGCAATGGATCAATCAATTAACATGTTAAATAAGTTAATCACAGAATTTCCTCATTTTTTTCCTGCACGGGAATTGTTAATCAATTTACTTTATCAAACCGGCAACCCAAGTCGAGCTGATCAATGGGTGCAGAATAGTTTGCAATTGCAATCCACATATCCTCCTTTTGTAGAATTAGCTGCGCGTGCTTTAGTAAAGCAAAACAAAACGTCAGAAGCGCTTCAGTTATTGCAGACGATTCATCCTTCATTGAAGAAAAATCCAAATTTTTATGCATTGATGGCAACATTGTATGACCGCCAAGGCCAATCTGATTTGGCTACTGAATTATATGAACAATTGGTCGTGTTGCAGCCGAGTAATTCAGTGTGGTGGGTAGGATTAGGGGTTGCCTTAGATCATACAGGCAAACAAGATCAAGCCTTAATAGCGTATAGTCGTGCCGAAAAAACGAATAATCTAAGCCCAGAATTAAATGCCTATGTTAATACTCGATTACAAGGATAGTATTCTATGATACCCAAAAAAATCCATTTAGGGGAAATCTTAGTTGAGAAAAAACTCATTACCTCTCAGCAATTAGAAACGGCTATACAACGACATCATGTGACCGGAGAGAAACTCGGACATGTGTTGATTGAATTAGGACTTATCAAAGAAAATGCATTGCTACAATTACTTTGCCAGCAATTAAATATTTCTTATATTGATTTAAAAAATTACAAACTTGATTTAGAAACAGTTTCTACATTACCTGAGTTTTATGCTCGGCATTATCGCGCTATTGTATTAAAAAATACGTCGAATGAATTATTAATAGGGATGTCTGATCCTGAGGATTTATCGGCATTTGACGCATTAAACCAAATAATAAAGCGGCCATTTCAAGTCGCCTTAGTGCGAGAAGTTGATTTATTACATGCCATTGATACTTTGTATCGACATACGACAGAAATTTCTCATCTTGCGGAAGAATTGTCAGAAGAAATTAATCAAGTTTCTTATGATGTTGATCATTTATCGCAAGATGTTTCTTCGTCTGATGCGCCGGTAGTGAAATTATTACAATCTGTGTTTGAAGATGCCGTCCAAATGAATGCATCTGATATTCATATTGAACCTGAAGAACAGGCATTACGTATTCGGCAGCGTATTGATGGTTTGTTGCATGAAAATGTCATTTCTCAGACGAATATCGCTGCTGCGTTGACTCTGCGGCTTAAGCTAATGGGTAGGCTGAATATTACTGAAAAACGGTTACCCCAAGATGGTCGTTTTTCTATTAAAGTAAGAAAAAAAATGATTGATGTGCGTTTGTCTACCTTGCCTGTTCAGTTTGGCGAATCAGTGGTGATGCGATTACTTGATCGTTCGCAAGAATTGCTCACACTTGACAAAATCGGTATGTCAGAAATGACATTGAAGCAATTTAGACATGCCATTTCTTTTCCGCATGGATTAATTTTGATTACAGGACCCACAGGTAGCGGGAAAACCAGTACTCTGTATGGAATGTTAAAAGAATTAAATACAGAGGATAATAAAATCATTACGGTGGAAGATCCTATTGAATATACATTGCCACGGGTCAATCAAGTGCAAGTTCGTCCTGATATTGATTTAACATTTGCAAATGTATTACGTTCAGTGTTACGTCAAGATCCTGATATAATTATGGTAGGTGAGTTACGCGATCAAGAAACAGCAAATATTGCCATACGTGCCGCGATGACGGGGCATTTGGTGCTATCCACTTTACATACCAATGATGCATTGAGTACGGTGGCTCGTTTAATTGATATGGGAGTAGAAAGTTACTTAATTGCATCGATATTGAAAGCCGTGATGGCGCAGCGGTTAGTCCGACGAATTTGTACGAATTGTATAGCTGATTATCAACCCTCACTCGAAGAAACGGTTTGGCTAAAGGGGGTCAATTATATTAATGCTATCCTGAAAGGGTTTAAAAAGGGAGTCGGTTGTGTTTATTGTCATAAAACAGGTTATCTTGGCCAAATTGGTTTATTTGAATTATTAACATTTAATCCTTTATTGGTCGAGGCATTGCAAAAAAATAATTTAATCGAATTTAATAAATTAGCAATGAGTGATAAAAATTTTCAGCCTTTAATTTATAGCGGATTAAAATTAATTGGCGATGGAGTTACCACGATCAGTGAAATAATGCGTATTGTAGGTGAAAACGCAGTGACAGATTACAATAATGCGAGAAAAGATAAGAAGGCAACTGCTGATGCCGACATTTAATTACCAGGGTCGAAATGAAGCGGGTTTACCTGTTGCAGGTTCGCGAACGGCGCAATCAGCGGATAGTGTCAGCCAGCAATTATTTAAAGAAGGTATTACACCGATTACTATTACCAGTGCAGCAGAAAATCTGAATCAAGTTTGGGCGGTCGTGACAAAAATTCTTCCCCGAAAACGAGTGACAAAAGACGAATTAAGTCTATTTGCTCGGCAAATGTATGCTATTTGCAATGCGGGTGTGCCTATTACCACCGCTTTAAAACAGCTTTCTCAGAATGCATCAACTGCTTTAATGGCCCAAGCGTTAAATGAAATGGCTGCAGACGTAGAAGCAGGCCATCCTTTGGCAGATGCGATGCAAAAATTCCCTGTTATTTTTACCCCTTTAATGATGAGTATGATACAAATAGGGCAAGCAACAGGTAATTTAGCGCAAGCTTTTTTAAATTTAAACCAATATCTACAGCTGGAGTCAACGGCGACAAAAAATCTGAAAACAGCGCTTCGTTATCCTATGTTTATTTTAATTACGCTTGTTACCGCTCTTTTTTTATTAAATATATTTGTGATACCTACATTTGCAAATATATTTAACCATGCTCAAATTCCTTTGCCGATTTTCACGGTGATTTTAATTAATTTTTCAGGTTTTTTTATTCATTATTGGCTAGCGTTATTAATCATGACGGGGTTGCTTGCTACGTGGGGATATTATTATTTTACTTCGGAAGTGGGGAAGCTCGCGTGGGATAAAGGCTTATTAAAAATGCCATTAGCGGGATCATTAATAAGGCGACTTACATTACTACGATTTTCTAAAACATTTTCAATTGTGATCAATGCAGGCGTTCCATTAATAGAAGGTATGCACTTGGTTGCGAAAGCGATGGATAATCATTTTGCAGAACAAGAAATTATGAAAATGATTGAGGGTGTTCAACGGGGAAGTACGTTGCCACAAGTGGCATCACTGAGTTCGCTTTTTTCTCCTTTAGAATTGCAAATGTTATCTATCAGCGAAAAAACAGGGGACTTAGGTGCGATGTTGGAGCATATTGCTGATTTTTATCAGGATGAGCTAGACTTTGAATTAAAACGATTAAGTGAAAATGTGGGAGCGGTCTTGTTAGTGATTGTGACTATCTTAATTTTAATATTAGCGTTAGCTGTTTACTTACCCATTTGGAATATGGTGAAATTAGTGCATTCTTAAGAAGAATATAGTAAATTAATTTGATACTTTTATGGACTTAAAGGAATAGGATAAATTATGCAAAATGCATTTCGTGGTTTTACCTTAATTGAATTAGTTATGGTTATTGTTATTATAGGTATTTTGGCTGTTGTTGCCGTACCTAAATTTATTGATTTATCTTCTGATGCGCGTACTGCCTCTACCACGTCAGTTGCGAGTTCTTTATCTGCTGCAAGCTCAATTAATTATGCCTCGCGAAAAGAAAATGCAAGTAATGGGGTTTCAGTTGCGAATTGCACAGATGCAGCGAATGCGTTACAAGGTGGATTACCTTCGAGTTATACGATTACGTCTGCTACGGTGGCCGCTAATGCCAGTGCCACGTGTACACTCAGTGGTCCAGGTTCAACATCGGCGACGTTTACGGTGACAGGGATTAATTAATCTCTTTCTAAGATGGTTAGTGGTGGGTAATGATAAGGCTTTGCTTTGTCCACCCTTCTAACTACTCCGTTTTGTTACCGTCCATGGCACTGGATCCTGGCCATTCCCTGGCCAGGACGACGTCGTGGCCAGGGAATGGCCGCCATCCAGTCACAGGGAAGTGAACATACCCATACATCATTGATCTCGTATTAAATGCAAGTGGCAAAAAAATGGTTAAATGTAGGGTGGACAAAGCAAAGCGTGCCCACCAATCTAACCACATTTTTTATTTAGATTAGATGTCATTTTTTCTAACATTGTAACGGTCTCTTCCCATCCAATACATCCATCAGTGATACTTTGTCCATACGTTAAATTTTTATTATCAAATGGTTGCTGACCGGCTATTAAAAAACTTTCAATCATGACTCCCGCGATCAATTGATTTCCTTCATTTACTTGCTGTATCACAGCGTGCAATACATTCGCTTGTTTTTGATAATCTTTTCGGCTATTTCCATGACTGCAGTCTACTATTAAGCGTGAATGTAACCCTATTTTGTTTAATAACTCTTTTACCTCATTGAGATGAGCAGGTGAATAATTACTTGTTTGTCGAGAACCGCGCAAAATAATATGACTATCAGGATTGCCGACGCTATGCCGAATGGCGACTTTTCCATTCGGCGCTAAACTTAAAAAATGATGGGGAAGACGTGCGACCCGTGCTGCATCAATCGCAATTTTAATATTCCCATCGGTACTATTTTTAAAGCCAATCGGCATGTCTAAACTCGAAGCCAATTCGCGATGGATTTGGCTTTCACTCGTACGGGCGCCAATAGCGCCCCATGCAATTAAATCGCTAAAGTAAAGTGAGAGAAAAGGATTAACAAATTCGGTCGCTGTAGGTAAATTCAGCGAATTGACCTCTAATAATAATTGACGGGCGGATTTCAATCCGGATGCAATATCACAACGACCATCTAAGAAAGGATCATTAATGAATCCTTTCCAGCCTAATCCCGTGCGTGGCTTTTCAAAATACATGCGCATCACAATTTCTAATTGATCTTTAAAGCGATCCGCGGTCGTTTTTAATAAGTTGGCATATTCGCGGGTTGCAATAGGGTCATGAATAGAGCAGGGTCCAATAATCACTAACAAACGAGAACTTTTTCCTCGCAAAATATCTCTAATACGCTCGCGTGCTTCAGTGATGTGAGTTGAAATCGAAGGAGACGGGGGGAACGACTCTAAAAAAGCCTCTGGGCTCATAAAAGGCTGAAGGGAAGAGGGTGATGACATGTTTTTAAACCCAGAATATTGTGCTAGTTTTTACTAGAATTAGTTTGATATATTTCTAACATAGATAGATTGTTATTGCAAAGATGCAATGATTATAAAAAATTACAGGGAGGTAATTTGTGGATAATTCTTGTTCTATTCGCTTTTTAAGCTATGCGTCAGACATTGCTGCTGCTTTACGAGGAACAGGAGAGGGGGCTGCTGCACTCCGTCACTCTACTTTTCTGTCCGCGTTAACGGCTGCAGGTATTCAGTTCGAATGGGGTACGGCTGTCACGCCAGCGGCAAAAGCGCCTTCTTTTGAATCCATTGCTGAACAATGCCAACGCTTAGCTTTACAAGTCATTAATACATTAACCCAAAAAAAATTCTTTATTGCGCTAGGTGGCGATCATTCCAGTGCGGTAGGAACCTGGAGTGGCGTACAACAAGTCCTTCATTCACAAGGGCCGCTGGGGTTAATTTGGATCGATGCGCATATGGATAGCCACACCCCTCAAACCTCTTTAACAGGCAATATCCACGGAATGCCTTTAGCGGCACTATTAGGATTTGGTGATTCTGCATTAACCCAATTAATTAACCCATTGCCTAAGTTACGACCCGAGCATATTTGTTTAATTGGGATACGCAGTTTTGAATTCGGCGAGGCAGAATTATTGCGCCATCTGAATGTAAGAATATTCTATATGGATGAAGTAAAGAAACGTGGAATGCAGTCGGTGATGCAAGAAGCATTAAGTATTGTTAAAAAAGGGACAATACGATATGGTTTGAGCATTGATATTGATAGCATGGATCCTATTGATGCGCCTGGTACAGGAGTGCCCGAACCGGATGGTATTCCAGCCAATGAATTAATTGCTGCTTTAAAAAGCGTCGCTTATGATCCGGATTTGATTGGTGCAGAAATTGTGGAATTTGATCCTAGTCGAGATAAAGAGCAGAAAACAGAAAAAATTATCATCAATATGATCAAGGCGATGATGGTAGGAAAATAAGCAATGAAAGAGTTGCAAGTCAGTATCTCAAAACAAGAGCTTGGGGTGTATGAGAACCAAATATTAATCAAAACCTATTCGGTCTCCACGGCTAAAAAAGGCGTAGGAGAGCAATGGGGAAGCGAGCAAACACCCCGCGGCTGGCATATTATTCGCGCCAAAATAGGCGAAGGTTGCAAAGCGAATACGGTTTTCAAAGGGCGGCGTCCGACAGGCGAAATGTATTCCCTGGCTTTACGTCAAGCTTACCCCGCTCGAGATTGGATATTAACGCGCATTTTTTGGCTAAGCGGGTTAGAAAAGGGCAGGAATCGCTTAGGCAATGTCGATACCATGCGACGTTATGTTTATATTCATGGCACGCCTGATGATGTGGCAATGGGTATTCCGGGTTCTCATGGGTGTATTCGTATGCGTAATCAAGATATTATTGAATTATTTGACCTCATTCCTGTCTTGACGAAAATACACATTTCATAATGTTATAAAAATAATCTATTTTTGCATATTTGATTTTATTTTATTCGAATTGCTGCTGCAAATTCTCCGCTGCTCTTCCCGAATTTATGTTATTCTGATAAAGAAATTCATTATAAGTAAGAGGTAGAGGTCATGACGGATCGAATTCATGCACTACTAAATTCTTGGTTTGGGAAGATAGAAAACGCAGATTTACCGACCAGTGATCGCACTAATTTATGGTTTGGAGAAAATCAAGAATTAAAAAATAATTTGCTGCAATTGTTTAAAGAAGAATACGAAGCAGCGAGTAAAGGCGAATTAAGAGAATGGGCCAAAACCCCCCGTGGTAGATTAGCATTAATTATTTTATTAGATCAGTTTACGCGTTGGTCTAACCCGGATTCTTCTCAAGCATTTGTTTCTGATCCATTAGCCCAGCAAATTTGTGTGGAAGGGTTACGTAAGAAAATGGATCAATCATTGACGTTGATTGAACGCGTCTTTTTTTATATGCCGTTAGTTCACGCAGAGGATTCAGAAATTCAAGAAAAATCCATTCGTTTATTCCAGCAATTAGTTTCTTTATCGATGACAGAAACCACACAAGTGTACCAATTATTTTTAGCCTATGCATATGCTCATTTTCGAGTCATTAAGGAATTTGGTCGTTTTCCACAACGGAATCACGTCTTAGGTAGACCTTCTACCAAAGAAGAAGTGAATTTTTTAAAAAGCAAATAATCGATTCAAAACCCGGGGGTCGTAGCTCAGTTGGGAGAGCGTCGCGTTCGCAACGCGAAGGTCGGGAGTTCGATCCTCCTCGACTCCACCAATTAATGTATCTTTTCACTCAACTAGCGACCTCTTAATGTAACTCGTGTGGGGCATCCCCTATGATAATAAGCCATGTTCTATTGCAGCTTCCATTGAAAAGAAATGTGCAGGATTGATCTACGCTGCCAGATGAAAAGATTTTAAGACGAAAGGAGGGGTCTTGCTGGCGTATTTCAAAAGGCTGAATTTTAGCGAAATCGGTTCTAGCGAGATGTAAAGCATAATGTATATCAGCGATTTGATAGCCATCGTCTAGATTAAGATAAATTTCTCCATCTTCCCACGAATCGTGGCCATACCATAAAGGTATACTACAGACATTCAGTGTACTATGTGGCGTCAAGAGTTTTTTATTATTACTGCTGCAGTCAGGATCTGTCCAATAGTGAGTTCCTACTACAGAGCTAGAAATAGTTTGATCTAAATTATTCCATATTACAATATTCCAGTTTGAGGTATGTGTATTTGCATATGTTAGCCGGGTAAAACTAATTAAAAGAAGTATAACAAGACTGTATTTCATATTTTACCTATTTTATGGATATGTTTTTATTGAATAATATTAGGATATTTATCTAATAAAATATAAAGTTCGCCATTTTCATTTTCATTGCATTCTTTATCATAACAAGGACCTGCTAGAAAAAAAGTGATCTTTGGAAGAGAGGAATCAAGTAATTTAGGAAAATTAATTGTATGAGTCAGACGCTGTGTCATCATTTTGTATTCGATTGTTGCAAGAGAATTTTCATCAACAGTAGATGTAATGAATATTTTTCCTTTTTCGAATCTTTGTGAAATATGCCTACCATAAAGAACAGGAATGATAGGTATGTGGCATACTGGCATCAGAGTATGCGCTTCCACTTTAACTTTATTACATTGACATGTCCACCCATACTCTCCAATGACTTTGACAAAAACGGCATGATCGAGATTATTTGCCAAGGTGATATTGTAATTAGCTGCATAAAGAGCAGCGTTATAAACGATGATTAAAAAAAATAAAATATATTTCATAAGCGAGAAGGTTCCAGCGGTACAATGAGCCACATAATAAAATAAATTAATAGTGCGCTGCCCCCTAGAAAGAAGAGCAATATAAAAAACAATCGCGTCCAAGTCGAATCGATATGAAAATAATCTGCCAAACCACCACAAACTCCCGCGAGGGCGCGGTCTCTTCGTGAGCGATACAGTTTTTTATGTACGGGTGTTTGTTGAATCATTCTATTTCCTAAACTAAATAAAATTAGGTTGTATTTTTTTCTTTCTCGCAGCTAAATGAGGGAATACAACCATACCCTAAAAACCGTGCCTTGGAGTTTCTGCTGGGAAGCTTAAAATCATAAAGACCCACTCCTGATATGGGCTTCCCCAAGTAAGATCGACCATAGCTAGATCCAAACATGATAGGATGATTATGATAATCATGGCCTAAATATAACATAACGTGGGAAATAGGGGGAGTGTGAGTTGTATTGTAAGTTCCTGACCAAAAGAGTAAGTAGCCTGGTTTTAATTTTGAAAATTCAAATGAGGAAAATTGATCGCTATTAACCGCAACAAAATGTCCTTTTTGCCATACCCAGCGATAGATATCATTCGCCTGACGCGGCACATCTTTAATGTGACTATTTTTTAGTAAATGATAAATAGTACCAGAACAATCCATCCCTCCTTTCTTGGGGTCAGCTGAGCCATATAAGTACGTTAAATTTTGGTTTGATAAATGAAGGGCTTGTTCAATGAGTTGCTGAGTTTTATAAGGATAATTTTCATAATGTTTTAATTGAAGCATAGCGGTGGAAGAAGCTTGCACAGCAGTGGAAAAAAAAGAGACCCCTATCATGAGCCAAATATCAATGATTTCTTTTCTTAATTTTTTTATTAATTTTTTTATTAATTTTTTTCTCATGGATCAGCACCTGATATTTAGTTTAATTTTCGCGCTAATTTTATGAGATATTATAGGTTATTTTGAAAAAAGGGAAATATAAAATTTAAACTTTCAGCAGGGCTTTTTCTTGTAACAATTCAAAACAATGTTTTTCATCGAGTGGGTGGTGGAATAAGTAGCCTTGAATTTGATCACTTGCATGCAGGCGAAGAAAATTAAGCTGCCCATAGGTTTCAACACCTTCTGCTACAACAATAAGATCTAATTTTTTGATCATGGCGATAATAGCTTCAATCACTTTCGCATCTTCATTGCTTTCACTGATGCTACGTACAAAGCTTTTATCAATTTTTACTTTTTCAAACGGAAGTTTTTTGAGATGGGTTAAACTAACATAACCCGTACCAAAATTATCTAGAACCAGATGAATGCCCAGATTTTTTAATTCAAACATTTTTTTTCGTATTTCATCGTGGTCATTGATATGAAAAAGACCTTCGTTAAATTCAAATTCAACTAAATTAGTATCTATTTGTGTTTCGTTTAAAATGTTTTCGACGGTTTCTACAAAATTATCTTTTTTAAAAGCTTGTCCCGCAATATTAATTGCAATGCGCAAGTCGGGTATGCCTTTTTCTAGCCAATTTTTCGTGTGCAAACAGGCTTGTCGGATAACCCAATTATTAATAGGTACAATGAGCCCCATCTTTTCAGCAATAGATAAAATACTAAGAGGAGAAATCAAGCCCATGGTGGGGTGTTGCCAACGTAACAGTGCTTCCACGCTAAAGATTTTATTGGTCACTATTTCTAAAATGGGTTGATAATAGAGTATCAGTTCGTGCCTATCCATTGCATGAGCAAGCGCTTGCTCAAGTTCGACATGTTGAAGAATTCGTTGGTTAAATTCACAACGATAAATTTGACAGGTATTAGGTCCTTTTTCTTTTGCTGCGCTAAGAGCAGAGCTTGCATTCTGAAGCAGCATATTTGCTTCATTACCATGCTGAGGGGAAAAACTAATACCGATGCTAAAGGTGAGGGTAAGAAAATGATTCTCAATATAATAGGGTTCACTCAGTTTTTGAGATAAGTGATAGGCGAGTGAGAGAATATAATCACTATGAGGTTGAGTGGTAATAATGACAAATTCATCACTGCCTACTCTGCTTAATAGATCATTTTTACCAATTAATTTTTGCAATCGGTATGCAGTTTCTTTTAAGATGGCATCGCCTATAGGCGAATTTAACCCATCATTAATTTTTTTAAAATTATCGATATCAAGAAATAATATTCCTAAGCATGTTCCTTGATCTTTATTTTTCAAAATGGCTTGTTTTAAATAAGTTGAAAGCAAGATGCGATTAGGTAATCCTGTTAAATAATCATAACTTCCTTGTCGTAGCAATGCTTCAGATGTTTTTTTGAGTTCTTCAGTACGCTTATTAACGAGAGTTTCGAGACATTCGACTTTATGCTGAGTTTCTTTTTTTAATTCGCATTTTTTAATAAATGCGGAAGCTAATTGGCGAATTTCGACAATATCAATCGGTTTTTTTAAAATTAAAAATTGATCTGCTTTATCCATTCGTGTGGATAAATGTTCCCACCAATAATCAGGCTGGGAAGTATAAATAACAATTTGAACATTGCTGTCGATTTTCCAAATTTTATTCACCGTTTTAATTCCTTCTCCTTTGGGAGGAAAAGGGATATCGATAAAAATTAATGAATAGGGATGTTGGTCTAAGATAGATTGTTTTATAATTTTTATTGCTATTTTTTCATCAGCAGCAAAAGAGAGATGCAAAGAAGAAGCAGGATGTGTTTCAGAAGGCGAAGTAGAAAGAGGTAATAACGTTTTACGAAAATAAGCGTGCATGGATCGATTATGATCTACAATTAAAATACGCTCTTTAGATAGATTCGACATACACTTTTTCCTATCTACGTATTTATGATTTAATTTAGAGACTTCATTTCCTTTTTTCTTATTTACAGTATAGCATGTTGCGAAAAAGCTAAATTTGAAAGCAGCTTTAAATAGTATAAAATTAAATCTATTTATATTAATTTAATAAAATAATGTTCAGCCAAGAGAGCAGCGTAACATGCACAGATGGTTTTTACGGTTTTTAGTGGGTTTCTTTTTATTGAATGGATGTTTCACAATGACAGCAGCACAAGAGGTGAGTTTAAAGCAAAAAATAGGCCAAATGTTGATCATTGGATTTAAGGGAATGGAATTAAAACCCGATGATGCAGTGACTCGCGCGATTTTGGCGCAACAAATAGGGGGGGTTATTTTATTTGATTGGGATTATCAAACGAAAACCTATCATCATAATATCCAAAGCCCTAAGCAATTAAGTTCTCTGACGCAACAATTACAAGCCTATGCTAATCAAGCTGCTAATACTCATAAAAATAATCTTACGCCTTTATTTATCAGCATTGATTATGAAGGAGGCGTGGTTAATCGGTTGAAAGAACATTATGGCTTTCCTAAAACCATCTCTGCCGAGGAGATTGGAAAAGGAAGCAAAGAGCAAGCGTATCATTATGCGCAACAAATGGCAGAAACATTAAAAAATAATGGTATTAATATGAATTTTGCTCCTCTTGTAGATGTCAATCTCAATCCGACTAACCCGATCATTGGCGGTAAGCAACGTAGCTTTTCATCTGATCCAAAAGACGTTACAAACTATGCCGCGATTTTTTCTAAAGCGTATGATGATCAAGGGATTTTATGCGCTTATAAGCATTTCCCAGGCCATGGTAGTTCAACCGGGGATACGCATGCCGGTTTTGTTGATGTTACTGCTACGTGGAAAGAAGAAGAATTGATACCTTATGATCAGTTATTGCGGCAACCTACTCATTGTCCTATAATCATGACCGCTCATGTTGTCAATTATAAATTAGATGAAAAGGGTTATCCCGCCAGTATTTCGAAAGCAATAACAACGGGTTTACTGCGAGAAAAATTAAATTTTGATGGTGTCGTCGTGACAGATGATATGCAAATGAAAGCTATCGCAGATCATTATGGGTTAAAAGAAGCGATAAAACTCGCAATTAATGCCGGTGTGGATATATTAATTTTTGGTAACCAGCTTTCTCTGACTTGGCAGGATCCGCAAGAAATTATTGATATTATTTACCAAAGTGTTATGGATAATGAAATTAGTGAGCGTCGTATTGATGAAGCGTATCAGCGGGTTATGAAGTTAAAAGGCAAACTATCGAAATAAAAATCCAACAATAAAATGTTTTGGCGTTGGTAAGAGTTTATTAACGCCAATGAGTTTAGGGGCCGTGTTAACAGCATAAAGTGCTGCCGCATCAAAGTTTTCATTTTGACTCGATCGAACAATTTGCACATCAGAAAAATAACCCTCAGGATGAAGAGTCAGCTGAATCAATACTTTACCTTTTATGCCTAACATCCCTTCTGTTTGAGGATAATTAAAATGGGCGGATAATGCTTTTCCTATCAATCTAACCAACGGATCCGCTATTTCATTCTCATCCCCCACTAACAGAATGGGCTCAACGTCTTTTTTTTGCATGAGCGCCTGCAATTGATTGTTTCTTAAAACATCTCGCGATAGATCAAGAATCGATTTTTCATGATGATTTATTTTGATGCTGGCTGTTTTTTCAGGTAGAGGCGCGGGCAGCTCTTCTTTATTTTCAGTTTCAACTTTATTTTTATAAGAAGTGTTGTTTGATGTGATTGAGGGGGTTATTGAGCCAGTATAAACATAAGACGGAATGTAAAGTTGTGGAGGTTTTCGATGTCTCTCTGGCACAGAATACCAAGTGATAACAACCGTTGTCCCTAATAAGAGTAAATGTAAGAGAATAGATAATATAAGACTATTTCGAAGAAATTCTTCTTTATCAAGACCTTGCAATAAATACCTATTTTCAAAGTCTTCCACTTAGCTATCCCTATCAATTGATGATACCTATATTATTTATATTATCATTTTTTTTAATAAAATCCTTGTACACTCCGCATAGATAGGCTATTTTTAGATTATATGAAAATCGATTCAGCATGTTATTTTTATGCCATCCTTAATTTCCACCCCATTCTCTACCTTAACACCTGATACCATTCTGAATGCGACTGAAAGTCTCGGTTTTGTTTGTTCGGGAAGCTTATTTCCATTAAACAGTTACGAAAATCGTGTTTATCAAATAGGTATCGAAAATTCTACGCCTCTTATTGCTAAATTTTATCGCCCCCATCGTTGGAGTCGTGACGCTATTTTAGAAGAGCATCAGTTTTCTCAAGAATTGGAAGCATTAGAAATTCCAGTTGTTGCGCCATGGAAATCTGAAACGAATCAAACTCTCCATGAATATGAGGATTTCCGTTTTGCTTTATTTCCGCGTAAGAGCGGGAGTGCATTAGAAGTGGGAAATATCGAATTATTAGAATGGATGGGCCGATTTATTGGTCGTTTACATGCTGTAGGTGCTTGTCGGCCCTTTCAGTATCGAAGGGAATTAAATGCAGAAACCTACGGCTATCGCGCTTATCAATTTTTAATTGAGAATAGATTTATTCCAGATTATTTGAAAGATCGCTATTGTCATGCAGCAGAAACCGCGTTGCAGAATGTAGAAGCGTGTTTTCAAAAAGCAGGTCCTATGAATCAGATTCGCTTACATGGTGATATGCATTGTGGAAATATTCTATGGAGTGAAAACGGACCCCATATTGTTGATTTAGATGACTGCCTGATGGGCCCTGCAATCCAAGATATTTGGATGTTGTTATCAGGTGATGAAACCCAAGTTAATATTCAGCTTGATTACATTCTTAATGGCTATAATGAATTTTTTGATTTTAATTATCGAGAGTTACATTTAATTGAAGCATTGCGCACTTTAAGAATAATGCATTATTCCGCGTGGCTAGCCAACCGTTGGGAAGATCCTGCCTTTCCTAGAAATTTTCCATGGTTTAATACAGCTCAATATTGGCAAGAGCATTTAGAGCATATTAATCAACAGATTGATCTATTAAATCAAATTTTTTAATAAATTTTTATGGCGTTAAAAATGCTATTTCACCTCTCCCCTTGTGGGAGAGGTCGACGCGTTTTTTGCGTCGGGTGAGGGGTAATTATGTTAAAACGATTTAAGAAATCTTTACGAAAGTCACAGACTGATGTTGAAAGTATATTATGGTATCACCTGAGAAATCGATATTTCCAAAATCACAAATTTAGGCGGCAACATATGTTGTGTGGCTATATTGTTGATTTTGTGTGTTTGGAAAAACGGTTAGTGATCGAGCTCGATGGAGGGCAACACAATGAAGATGGTCAGATCAAGTATGATTCGGTACGAACGTTAAAGCTAGAAAATGATGGTTTTCTAGTGTTGCGTTTTTGGAATAATGAAATATTGACTAATATTGAGGGTGTTTTAGAAATGATTGATGAGGTGTTGAATGGCCGACCCCTCACCCGCCGCGCAAAAAACGCGCGTCGACCTCTCCCACAAGGGGAGAGGTGAAAAGAATAGGCATTCCTTAGTAAATTTTTTTTTCACCTCTCCCCTTGTGGGAGAGGTCGACGCGTTTTTTGCATCGGGTGAGGGGTAAATTAGATACGTTTTTGCCCAATCCCCCAAACCTCTACATCATGCCTCCCCAACAGGAAACGACCCATTTTCCGTATTTCTATAATCAGGAAATGACGCATGCGTATGAGAAATTTTCCAAACCCCATCTTCTTTCTCTATCACGACTGTCCCACGTAAATGATCAAAAATATGTTCCTTCCCATCAACAGTAATTTTTGCTTTGCAAACTGCCGCAGCCCACAAGGCATCGAGTGAGGTAGGTACAAAGGATAAAATTGAAATTTCGCCTTTTTCAGCTTGACTCCAGTCACGTTTTAACTGTTCTTCAATTTGTTTTAAACCGACGCGATATTCATCAAGACCGGAGCCCCACATGTTGGCATTTTTTGTAAAAAGCTTAAGCGCCGCTTCTAAATCACGTTTTTTATAGCTTTCGCAAAATTTAATAAATAATTCTTCGGCTATGCTTCTAGGCATCATTTTCATATGATTTATTCCTTATTATTAAATAAATATAAAATTAAACATAAATAAAGGTTAGCCGCGAATTATAGCGATGATAAAAATAAGTGTCTGTCCGTAATTAATACGGACACTTGCTAAGAGATAGGTTGAGCAAGGGATAATAAATTCGCCATTTCTAAGCGAGAAGTATGTCCGGTTCGTTGTTTTGCCCTCAGCAGATATGTTTCTACGGTGCGCGAAGAAATATCGAGTTCATGAGCGATTTTTTTATGCGGAGCGCCCTGTATAAATAATCGTAAGCATGCTAATTCTTGAGGGGTAAGATGGGTTTCCCCGTGTTTTCCGATCACCCTGATTTTACCTTTAGATAAACAAATATTTTCATAATTAACATCACGATATGCAGCCGGTAAAATAATAGGATTTTTATTCATTAATTCAATTAAATCTTTATTAGAGCGATCAAAATCAGCAATAAATTGTTCAATTGCTTTAAGCTTATTAAGATAAAAACTGCCTGGATTGGCTTGCTCAGTTGGTAGTCCAACGGCAATCATATCGTAATAATTTTTTGAACGCCTGACTAAAGTTAATCCATTTCGAATATTAAATTTTTCTCTGGCAAGTTGCACCGGTGTTTCAGGTAATTCTTCATCCCAAAGAAACCAATAAGAATGCGCATTTTCATGATCTTGCGTAAATGATGAAAATATAACAGGAGAATTATCAATGTATTGAGCTTGTTCTATTAATCCTGTGTGAGTCGTTAGCAAGCTAACGGAACCATCAGCAAAGCATCGTAAATATTGAAAATAATTAAAACCGAACGTATTTAAAAAATTTTTGCTGACTTCTTGAATTTTTGTTTTTGCTGCCAAGGTAGGATGATCTAATGATATCTGCAATGCCATATAAAAACCCGTTGCTATTTATTAGAAAATCCCTATTTAACCAAAAAATATTTTTATATTCTAATTAATTTTTCAATTTTTCTCTCTTGATCATCACTAGAGCAGGGTTGGTTAACTAAGCTTGCCTGACCCTGAAAAATTAAGGTGTTATTTGTCGTTTGGTTGAAAGAAATTTTATCGGTAGAGATGGGGGTTGATAGTGTTGTGGCAGGGTTGGATGGCGGGTTTCGCCAATTAATGTTGCTGACTAATTTTGATTCGAGTTTAATTTTAGGAATATATTTTCTTGACTTTATTATAATTTCTTGTAAAGAAGCAGAAGTTAATAAATCTGAAAATTCCAAAGAGGGATCTTTCATTAATGAAAGAGAAAGGGCAGTGAAACACGCTTTGGCAAAATTGGCTGCATCTTTTTCAGTAAATCGACACAGATAGGCTTGATAAAGAGACGTCAGTAAATCAGCTATTTTTTTAATTTTTTCATTGATATCTTCGTGGAGTAATAAATTCGTTGCTTGTTGAAATTCGTCTCGTTTCTTTTTGGTACGATAAGTAGAATATATTATTCCACAGACAATACCTAATACCGATGTTGCAATGCCTGCTCCAATGATAGCAGATCCTGGTATTATATTTGTCGCACCTAATATTGACATGGTGCTTCCTACGCAAACAGAAGTGAAAGAAATAGCAAAAGCGCCCATCCAATCTTTCCAGCTATTAGAATAAGAAGCATGGCCTAATGATAAATAACGCGCCGTTTCTTTGAAAGAAGAA
>Ga0206915_1056_pt1 | contig 28225 bp, 30 predicted proteins | sample Alteio_BWOrgHeat_70_FD_152945 | JGI IMG/M metagenome (GOLD analysis project Ga0206915, IMG submission 152945) | Enriched cells from forest soil in Barre Woods Harvard Forest LTER site, Petersham, Massachusetts, United States -... | ecosystem: Environmental > Terrestrial > Soil > Temperate forest >...
TTTTCTGCATAATTGTTGGGTTTGAAAGAGAGCCCATCCCAATTTTCATAGCCTGCGGCACGAAGGTTTTCTTCGGTCGCGGCGCGTGCACTTTCTCCGCGTGCAGTAATGAAAAATATCGCAACATGATTTTCTTTTGCATATCGATAGAGGCTTAAAACAGAAGGGATTACTCTATCTTTGCCGTTATTTTCATCAGCAATAATTTCTTCTAATGTTCCACCAAAACCCAGACGCAGCATGCTAGGGTAATTCGATAAAGCCGTTTCATCGATATCGACAACAAGGGCTAATTTTTTTCCTGAGGGTTTTTTCTTATTCATATCTAGGCGGGTTTTTAAGTATTCCATGGCTTTTTGTGCGACTTTTGCTTGGTCTTTTTGATACTCACCCGAATCGTGATATTGAATGAGATGTTTTTTAGCGATGGCTAAATTAGTGGGCTCGTGAGTATAACCCGCTTGAGCAAACAAAAAGCAAAGTAAGAATAAAAAATAAGATAAAAAGTAATTTTTGTTCATATGTTTTTCCTGTAAAAAAACTAATATACTTAAGAACGCAGTAAAAGAAAAGTCAGTTGCTATGGGTGATTTAAATTGTTTTTCTAGAGTGGTATCGTAAAGTGTTTGTTTTGTCCTGCTTCAGCGTGGAAGATTATTAATAATAAATAGGAGATTAGCTTAAATGAAACAAGTCATCCAAACGGATAAAGCACCCCTTCCCAACGGCTGTTATTCTCAAGCCATTAAAATAAATAATATTGTTTATTTGTCAGGCCAACTCCCTATGGATCCAGCAACGTTACTCTTAGTGAAAGGGGACATCAAGGCGCAGATGATGCAAGTGTTTGATAATTTACGCACGGTGGCGAAGGCAGCGGGAGGGGATTTAAGTGCAATTGTGAGATTAAATGTGTATTTACTCGATCTTTCTCATATGGGTACGCTGAATGAATTAATGGCGCAGTATTTTGTTTCACCTTATCCTGCTAGAACCACCATTGGCGTCTTAGCTTTACCTAAAGACGCCAAAGTGGAAATCGATGCGATTATGATACTGCCATCTATTTAGATGAAGGTTGACGATTAGCAACGACGTGTTCATCCACAATATTCATTGTCTTGATAATTTTTAGTGCTTCATATAATTGAAAATCGGTTTGCGCCAATTCAGCATTATCAGGGGCATTATCATCGGGTTGCGTCGATGCTTTTGCCGTTTTATTCGGTAAGTGATTTTTTAAATCAAATTCGCGAATGGGTTTGATCATGTCACTATCTGTCGTATCTTTATCCACCGTTAATTTGAGATCTTCAATCGTAATATCCGGCGTAATTCCTTTATTTTGGATTACACGACCCGATGGCGTGTGATATAAAGCGGTGGTTAATTTAATGGCGTGGGTATCATCTAAAGGTAAGACGGTTTGAACGGATCCTTTGCCAAAGCTAGTTGTACCTACAACGACGGCTCGATGATAATCTTGCAACGCGCCTGCAACAATTTCAGAGGCGGAGGCGGAACCGGAATTAATTAATACAATCATTGGTACATTATTTAATATATCGGTTTTATCAGCGCGAGCTTTAAATTGGGCATTGGGTAAGCGGCCTTCAGTGTACACGATTAATTTATCGTAGCTAGAAAGTTTTTTGCTATCCAAGAAAACATCGACGACTTGGGCTGCGCTTTCTAATAAGCCACCTGGATTGTTACGCAAATCTAAAATCAATCCTTGTAAGTTACCATGTGCGTCTTTTTTTAATTTTTCAATGGCAGAGATCATTAACTTAGCGGTGGGTTCTTGGAATTCGCTGAGTCGGATATAACCGATGTCAGGGTCTAATAACTTACTTTTTACACTATCAATGTGAATAATGGCGCGGGTTAATTTAAAGCTAAGCGGTTTTTTTTCATCTTTTCGAATAATAGTTAAGTTGACCATTGTTCCTTGTTTACCTCGCATGGCGTCAACGGCCTCATGTAATGACATTTCATTAACCAATTTTCCATCGATAGCTACAATATAATCCCCGGATTTGATCCCGGCATGTGCAGCAGGGGTATCATCAATTGGGCTAATGACTTTTAAGACGCCATATTCACCTGAAACTTCAATACCTAATCCACCAAATTCACCGGTGGTGGTCATTAATAATGTTTTATAAGCATCTTCATCCAAATATTCAGAATGCGGATCTAACCCACTTAACATGCCGCGAATGGCATCTTCTAATAATTTTTTATCGCTGATCGGTTGCACATAAAAGTCTTTAATTTGCGCGATGGCCGTCGAAAAACGGTCAATATCGGATTCTTGTAAGTTATTCGCTTTTGAGGTTGTTTCCAAGGGAGTGGTGGTTGGATCGGGATCCTGTTCTATAAACGCTAACGTAGGTGTTGCTATCGTACTTAGGAATAAAGCCACTAAGCTAACTAATGCAAATCGATGATAACGTTTCATAGTAGATTCCATATCTTTTAATGAAACAAAGGGCCGCTCAAAATAAATAAAAGTTAATCATTTTGAGATATTAAAGGGGCCCAGATGGCCCCTCTATTTTTTGTCTGCTCGTTAAATTACGATATCAGGAGTCCAGGGGAGTGGAACACTAGGAGTTGCCTATTTCGAGTAAGGGTTTCCCCGTCATTTCGGGTGGTTGATCAATATCAAGTAAATACAACAAAGTAGGAGCGATATCGGATAATTTTCCATTTTTCAATATATTAGCTAGACGCCCTACATATAATAGAGGAACCAATTCTATGGTATGTGCAGTATGAGGTTGCTGAGTTGTTTCATCAAATAACATTTCTGCATTTCCGTGATCGGCCGTAATTAAAGCTTCTCCACCGACTTCTTTTAAAGCCGCGATAATTTTGCCTAAACATTGATCAATTGTTTCAATGGCTTTAATGGTGGCAGGGAGATTACCCGTATGTCCTACCATGTCAGGATTGGCAAAATTGCAAATAATGACTTCGTGGGCTTGACGTTTGATTTCTGCCACTAAGCGATCAGCTAATTCATGAGCACTCATTTCGGGTTTTAAATCATATGTGGCAACTTTAGGGGAAGGAATAAGAATGCGTTCTTCGCCAGGATACGGTTGTTCAATACCTCCATTAAAGAAAAAGGTAACATGGGCATATTTTTCAGTTTCTGCAATACGCAATTGCCGTAAACCGAGCTGGCTTATATATTCCCCCAAATTATTATTAAGTTGAGTGGGGGTAAAAATAACAGGTACTTTGAACGTGGCATCGTATTGGGTCAAGGTCAGGAGATGTAGTTTGGGCCATACTTCTCTGGCAAAACCTTGAAAGTTTGTTTCTATCAATGCTCGTGTAAGTTCTCGTGCGCGGTCGGCACGAAAGTTCATGAAAATGACGGTGTCGCCTTCTTTCATTGTAATGGCAGGTTCAGAAGGGGAATGAATACAAGTGGATTTGATAAATTCATCATTTTCACCTCGATCATAGGCTGCCTGTAATCCCGCTAACGGTGTGGGCGCTTCATAATCTGCTTTTCCTTGGACGATTAACTGATAGGCTTTTGCCACTCGTTCCCATCGATTATCACGATCCATCGCATAATATCGGCCGATAAGAGAAGCAATTTTGCCACATTGTACTTGTTGACAGTGTTCCATCAATGCACGCAGTGAGGCTTCTGCACTGCGGGGCGGGGTATCTCGTCCATCGAGAAAAGCATGGATATAGACTTGCTGGACCCGTTGTTGCGCAGCGTATTTAATTAAAGCATGAATTTGTTTTTCCTCTGAGTGAACTCCTCCCGGAGAAAGTAATCCTAATATATGAACGGCTTTATTTGTTTCTCGAGCGCGCTTAAATGTTTCTAATAATAAGGGATGAGAGAAAAATTGCCCATTCTGAATGGCATCATCAATACGAGTTAAATCTTGTTGTACCAATCGACCTGCCCCCATTGTCAAATGACCGACTTCTGAATTTCCCATTTGCCCTTCTGGAAGACCGACGCAACGGCCAGAACCCGAAATCAGGGTATGGGGGTAATGTTTCCATAAATAATCCCATGTTGGCTTTTTCGCTAAAGCAATCGCATTAAAGTGAGGATTTTCGCGATAGCCCCAGCCATCGAGAATAATTAAAGCAAGAGGAGAGTGTTTTGGTTTAAACATAGTGTATACTCATAATTTGCGGATAAATTTTAGTCGGAATAATGAAGCTGTAGTGTAAACTATACATAATAATATAATCTTAATAACGAAAGACGCCCGAGGTGGATTAGGAATGATGGAAAAACAGAATAAATGTTTGGTTGCTATCATTGCCAGCTTTATAGTATCGATAGGGCTCATTTATCCTGCTTTTGTGGAGGCGGAAGATGCTTCCGTCCAATCATTAGATTCTCAGGCATTAGATTCTAAGGATCCTTATGAATCATTTAATCGCCTCATGTTTAACTTTAATGAAAAATTTGATAGCTGGATTTTAAAACCAGTCGCACTCTTTTACAATAAAGTTATGCCAGAACCCTTAAGAAAAGGAATTAATAATTTTTTTAATAATGTTAATAATATACCAACTATTGCAAATGATCTATTACAAGGTCATTTCTACCAAGCAACCAGCGATACATGGCGATTAGCGATTAATAGTACCGTAGGTGTTCTCGGCTTGATGGATGTGGCTTCTCCTTTAGGGTTGTTATCTAATAATCAAGATCTAGGTTTAACCTTTGCTCACTGGGGATATATTCATTCTAATTATTTAGTACTTCCTTTTATTGGGCCGATGACAGTACGAGACGCGCTAGCTTGGCCGGTCAATTATCAATATTTAACCCTGTATCCTTATATAGAACCCGTTTCAACTCGGTATGAAATATATGGTTTCGGAGTGGTCGCTAAGCGCGCAGAGTTATTGCGTTTTCAATCCGTAATGGAAAAAGCCGCATTAGATAAATATGTTTTTGTGCGGGATGCTTATCTTCAGCGTCGCGATTACCTTATTGAACAAAATAAAGAGAGAGATCAATCGCTTGGAGCAGTTTCTCCTTAAGTTTCATTAGTTTCATTAAAACGCTATCTTATCGAGAAGGTGCTATAATTTAATTAAATTACATAAAAAAATATAAATGGATAAAGCGAGGGAGAGGGGTATGGTAGTTTCAGATATCTATTTGATAAAAAATGTATTTCATGCTCTTGCGACGCAAGCGCATAATTTGGCTATGGGGTTGCAAAATGCGGCTCCTCCAGGAAAAGAAAATAAGTCAATGAATACAATAAATTATTTAAGTGAAATGTCCAAAGAGTTAGAAAAAATTAGCCATCATATGGAAGATTTGTTACTGATCCGTTCTGCACAACAACGTCCTTAACCCATGGGATAGGATGATACGGCGATGGATAAAAAAAATGATCCACAGAGTAAATTAATTCAAGTAGTGCGTGATGCTATTCAGCGCGATCAAGAATTCAGGGAAAAATATCAAGTCGGAGAAAAATTTCGTTTTATTCGCGATCGTTTGCATGCTTTATTAAAACGTTTAGAAGAAGATATATCAAATACCCCTGCTGTGTTAAAAATCACGTCTGATGAAAAAAATAATGAAAAAAACGAAGAAGAGATTATTGTTTATGTTTATCTTTTTAATGCTCAAGGGATTACGTTGCGGAGTTGGCAAAGCATGCTAACCCCCAATCTTTTATATGAATATAATATTAATCGACCGATTTATGTAGAAAAAGCGCATGTAGAAGCGCTATTAAGATCCAAAAGCAATAAAGTCCAGCATGCTTATTTTTCAATTGCCATCCACAGAAATAATGTTCTCCATTCAGCGGAGCAAGGGTTATTAAAAGATAGTTTGGGTAATCCAGTCGTTAAAATTAAAGAAAAAACGTTGCATTTCAACAAATTCCATTCTTTATTTCATAATGATCAAGAATATGTTTTGAATGAAGAAAAAGAATTAATAAAAAAAATCATAAAAATCTAACGCGTTATTTTTTTCTTCCCCACGCATTAGTTGGGTAGCTTAATAGAGGATCTTCTTTTTTTTCTGGCGTATTCTGAGCAGGATTATCTGTCTTGCCTGCCGTTTTTCCATATAAGCTTTCTAATTTTTTCATGAGAGGGGTAGCGGCGGCACCGCTTCCTAGCCAACGCTTAAATTTTAAAAAGTCTAATCCAGGATATCGTTGGATTTCATTGAGTGGCGTTTCTAAAAATGCTTTATTAGGATCGGTTATTTCTCCAGCTTTGTCATTTGGGTCGGAGGTTGCTATTTTTTCCAAAGCACGGGAAGTCGCTGGCGTTTCACCTGTAATAGGTAAAGTAGGTTGAGCAGAGAGAGGGTTTTTTCTGGCAAGAGTCGATATTTTTATTCCAACAAGTTCGGCCCGTGGTTTGGAGTCCAAAAAAGAAGTGCGATGTTCTTTATCGAGCTTTTGTTTGGTTTCTTTCTCATTAATTATTTTTTCTTCTAACTCCTCGCGTTTTTTCTTTTCTTCTTGTTGAGTCTCTTCGATAGTTTCAATAATACGTTTTTTTTCTTGTTCAATGAATACTTTTTCTTTAGTGCCTATACGTAATAAATCGGATCCTCCTGAGCCGGAGCTTTCTTCGTTGTTGTTTAGGTGAGGAGCCGTTTTCCCTTGGCAGCTAAAGCAAACATCGGAATGAACGCCTGCCATTCCAGTAAAATATAAAAAAGCGGACAAAGGTTTTTCTATACCGCAAATAACACACAGGCGTGAAAGAGAGCGATTAGATGTCATAAGTTATCTTCTGCGTTAATTGGCATGTCTTTAAAAGAAATTGCTTCAGAAATGCAATGTTTGTACGCTATATAGTAATTAAAATTTATATTTTACGCAAATCTCTCGTTAGTTTGGTACTCTTTTGATTTTTTGTAAGAAGTTCTTGCTGAAAAATAGAGTTTAGAGTATCCTCAACGCGTTGATTATATTAAATTTGCAGATAAACCCGCAAATATCTGATTTTGTGGAATTAAGAATGAATAAAATGGAGTATTAACAGTATGACAAAAGGGCCATCACTACAAGATCCTTTCTTAAACACCTTACGCAAGGAAAAGATTCCTGTTTCGATTTATTTAGTTAATGGTATTAAGTTACAAGGGTTGGTTGAAGCATTTGATCAATTCGTTGTTTTACTCAAGAATACCGTTAGTCAAATGGTATATAAACATGCTATCTCAACTGTCGTACCTTCTCGTAATGTGTCATCGCCATTAGAATATCACCATACGGGTAATGCGAGTAATAACACTGGAAATCGGTCTGCAGACAAAGAAGAACCCTCTGAATAAAATAGTTAACCCGTTGATTTTTGTAATCAACGGGTTTTTGCGGAGATTTTGTTATTAATTCTGATGACCCTTCCTCCAGTCGTGAGCGCACTGTTCTTGTCCATGTTTATTTTCCCATTGGCGGAATGCAAGAAGATTTGGCGGAATTTAAGGAGCTTGCATCTTCGGCTGGAGCAGAAGCGGTTGCAGTTATCACCGGTGTTCGCCAAACACCCGAATCAAAGTATTTCGTAGGGAGTGGCAAAGCAACAGAAATTCAAGCTAGCGTTCAGGCAAACAAAGCAACGTTAGTCTTATTTAATCATGCTTTAACGCCTGCCCAAGAACGCAATTTAGAGCGTTTATTTCAATGTCGTGTATTAGATCGTACGGGATTAATTTTAGATATTTTTGCCCAGCGAGCGCGAAGTTTTGAGGGTAAATTACAAGTCGAATTAGCCTTATTGAAGCATTTATCAACTCGTTTAATCCGTGGTTGGACCCATTTAGAGCGTCAGCGAGGGGGAATTGGTTTGCGGGGACCAGGTGAAACCCAGCTAGAAACGGATAGGCGATTAATTCGAAACCGTATTCAATTTATTGATAAGCGTTTAGTTAAAGTTCGTAAACAGCGTGCCCAAGGGCGTCGTGCTAGGCGCCGTGCGGTCATTCCTACGGTTGCATTGGTCGGTTATACTAACGCAGGCAAATCAACTTTATTTAATCGATTAACTGGCGCTGAAGTGTATGTTGCGAATCGATTATTTGCTACCTTGGATCCTACCTTACGTCGTATTAATCTCCCGCAACTAGGCCCTATTATTTTAGCGGATACCGTAGGTTTTATTCGTCATTTACCTCATGATTTAGTCGAAGCGTTTCATGCTACCTTAGAAGAAGTCAGTGAAGCAGATTTATTGCTGCATGTGGTTGATGTTCATGATGAAAGAAAGCAAGAAAATATGGAGCAAGTGGATGCTGTATTAAAAACGATAGGTGCTACCGAAGTACCGCAATTATTAGTTTTTAATAAAATTGATTTAGAAAAAAATCTGCTTCCACGAATGGATAGAGATGAAGAAAACACGATTGTTCGTGTGTTTCTTTCTGCGGAACAAGGGTTAGGACTCGCAGAGTTACAAACGGCTATCGGTGAGTTTTTAGCTAAGAATAATCAGCAATATTCTTTAGATTTAACACCAGATCAGGCGCGGTTACGTGCGAAGTTGTATGAATTGGGGGTGGTGGTTTCAGAAGAGATAAAACCAAGCGGGGGATGGGGGTTAGTGGTGAAAATGAAAGAGAGTGAATTTCAGAAAGTGATGGGAAAAAATTAAAAGATCTCTCTTGCTAATTTTATCATAGGTTGAGTATTGGGTTTACGACCCGTCCAGATAAAAAAAGATTCAGCTGCTTGTTCTATCAGCATGCCTAATCCATCTGTAATAATATTGCTGTTTTTAGCTTTTGCCCATTCTATAAAAGAAGTTGAATAATCACCATATTTAAGATCATAACATAAGCTGTTTTCTGATAGGCTTAATGAAGAGGGTAAAAGTATATTCGAATTAAACGAAGTACCATCAATGATTGCATCTACTTTAAGATGATTTAATTCTTTAAAATTGCAATAAGTAATAGGACCATAAGCGGCAAATTCATTGATAAGTTGACGGGCATTGTCGATCGTTCTGTTAACAATGATTACCTTGGCGGGAGATTCAGCTAATAAGGGTTGTAATATACCTCTAATCGCACCACCCGCGCCTATTATTAAGAGTATTTTTCCTCGCAGAGAATAATGAAGATTTTTGGTAATATCAGTGATTAAACCAATCCCATCTGTATTATCCCCATATAGTTGATTATTGGTTTTAATTGTAATGGTATTAACAGATTTGGCAATGGAAGCGCTTAATGAAATATCCGAAGCGATTTTATACGCTTCTTGTTTGAAAGGAAAAGTCACATTAAAACCATACCCTTTATTTTTTTTAAAGTTATGAACAGCCGCTAAAAAATTATCTGTATCGGGTTTTATTTTATTGTAGTTGATAGAAAGATTTAACTGTTTTGCAAATTGATGATGTATCCAAGGCGATTTGCTATGTTCTATGAGATTTCCGATTACGCATAACTCATAATGCATTTTTTCTCCTCGTTAAAGAATAATTTTTGGGAGCTTGATTAAGCAGGTATGCTAACGACTTGCAAATGTGAATGCTGACCTTTTATTTTTTTACTATGAGGCTTCAAAATAATTTCAACGTCTTGGCCTAATAAAATTAGAAATCTAAATAATCTTTCAATAGAAAATCCATTCAAGCGACCTCTTGCTAATGCCGATATTTTTGGCTGATCAATACCTAATTTATTTGCTGCTTTTGCTTGAGTTAGCCCTTTATCTTTAATTAATTTATTTATTTGGAATGCTAATTTTGCTTTTGCTAGAACTTCTTCTGGATTATGAATTTCTAAATCAGCAAACACATTTCCGCTTGATGATGTTAATTCAATCGTTGCTTTTTTTGGCATGTGATTTACCCTCATTCCAATGTTTCTTTTAAACGTTTAATGCGATCTTTAATTAACGCCACATGTTCTTGTGGTGTTTTGATACCCGTTTTTGATTTCTTTTGAAAAGCATGAACAACGTATACAACGTCGTTCAAATTAACTATATACACAGCTCTGTAAGTACTTCTATTCAGAATCATTTATGATGCTAGTTATAGCATAAATATGCCAGAAATAGAATATTATTTTAAGAAATTGTTTGATATAAAGCCCCTAATATACAAGAGCGGCGAGCGCCTGTTACAGTTGGAAGATTGCCTGGTTTGCCTGTGAGTGTTTGACGTGCTAGCCAAGCGAAGGCGAAAGCTTCTATATGAGTAGGATCGATTCCTAGTTTAGAGGTAGACGCAATATTGAAAAGAGAATCTGCATGATAATGTAAACGTTGCAGTAAAAATTTATTATGAACTCCACCGCCACAGATAAAAATTTCTCCTGAGGAAAAATAGTGTTTTATCGCATCGATAATACTCCAAGCAGTTAACTCAGTCAGTGTCGCTTGAATATCGACTGCGGGGGTAGAGGAAGGTAAATGGGATTGGATCCAAGCTAAATTAAAATATTCTCTGCCTGTGCTTTTAGGTGCAGGGAGATGAAAAAAAGGATCATTGCGCCAGTGATGCAATAAAGAATCGATTATACGGCCCGTCTTTCCCCAATTTCCTTCTTCATCAAATGCTACGTGTAAATGCTTTTCAATCCATACATTAAGAAGCAGATTTCCTGGACCCGTATCAAAACCGATAACAGGTTGTTTTGTCTCCGCAGGAAGTAACGTGATGTTGGCGATGCCGCCAATATTCACAATCACTCGATTGATAGATGAGTGACGAAAGAGAGCTTGATGAAAAGCGGGTACGAGGGGCGCGCCTTGTCCGCCCTGTGCTATATCAGCACGGCGGAAATCAGCAATCGTGGTAATGCCTGTTTCAGCAGCAATCATGTTAGGATCACCCACTTGCAATGTAAACTGTTTGTGAGGGTAATGCCGAATGGTTTGGCCATGATTACCGATGGCACGGATATCTTTCGGTGTTAGTTGACAGTGGTTTAATAAAGAATGAATAGTTTTAGCGTATTCTTTGCCCAATTGGATGTCGATTTCGGCTAAGCGGTTAATTTCATCTGTACCCGGTTCGCATAAGGTTAAAATGGCGTGACGCAATGGATCATGATATTTTCTGTAGAAATGGCCAATGAGCTTAGGAGGGGAATGGCTAAAATCAACGACCACTGCATCGATTCCATCCAGGCTCGTCCCCGACATGATGCCAATATAAAGTTCTTGCATGGGTTTTTTCCATACGATTGAGTTTTCTATTTTATAGCCTACCTGAAGGAAGGTTAAAAATTAAGTCATCTTTTCTTGCGCGCTGGGCTTATGACCACTAAAATCGTCTGTTACGAAGAACTTAAAACGGGGTAATGTATGCCGTGGAATGAGCCGGGCGGAAGCGGGAATCAACCGGACCCGTGGGGAAGTAAGAAAAATCAAAGCCCACCAGATTTAGATAAGTTAGTAAAAGATTTTATTAATAAATTACGTTCAAAATTAAGTCGAAATAGCAATAATAGCTATCGATCGGGGTGGAAACCTTCTATACCTCAAGAAATGGGGTTTAGCTTGGGATTGATTGCGCTTATATTAGGAATCATCTGGTTTTTTTCAGGATTATTTATTGTTAATCCTGCTGAAGAAGCCGTTATTTTACGATTTGGGAAATATGCCGATGTGCTCCAGCCGGGATTGCATTGGTTTGCCCGTTTTATTGATACAAAATATACAGTCGATGTGCAAAAGATTTATTCTTTTTCTTTGGAAGGGGATTTTTTAACGAAATCGTCTGAACAAGGTGATTTGCCCACCCAATATATTTTGGATGTGAATAAAAAAGCATCGCTTACCTTAGACCAATCTAAAAACCTCGTGAATGTCGAATTAAATGTTCAATATCGTATCAATGATCCTCGGGCTTATTTATTTAATGTCGTTAATTCCGATGATACGGTACATGAAGTTGCTGCCGGGGCTTTGTCTGATGCCGTTGGCAAAATGAAATTAGACGAAGTGTTAACAACAGGACGAGAGTTGCTCAGTTCAAACGTATTGGAACGCTTAAAACAAGTCTTGGTGAATTACCAAACAGGCTTAGAAGTCGTGGCGGTGACTTTGCGTAAAGTTCAAGCGCCTGATCAAGTGCGAGCGGCTTTTAATGATGTTAATCGCGCTGATCAAGATAAAGCAACGTATATTCAACAAGCTCAAGCGTATGCTAGCAAAGTTGTACCTTTAGCCCAAGGAGATGCAGCTCGTATTTTAGCGGATGCAGCGGGGTATCAACAACAAGTCGTGTTAGCTTCGCAAGCGAGCGTTGCAAAATATCAAGCCTTGTTGCGAGTGTATCAATTATCGCCAGCAGTGACTCGTAAACGTATGTATTTAGAAACCATTCAAGCTATTTTACAAAATACGAGTAAGATCTTGATTGATGTCAATGGCAGTAATAATTTACTTTATTTACCTTTAGATAAGTTATTACAAGATCATTCACTTCAAACGCATCTATCAATCAATTCCTCTCTGGATCCTAATAAAATACCGGAGCAAGTAGTAACGAGCGGGGAGGTAAAAAATGATATCAATTCCTAACAAAATGATGGCAACATTATTTACTCTTTTAGCTATTTTTATCATTGTATCGGTGAGTTTTTTTAGCGTTAATGAAGGCGAAAGCGCGCTGATTTTCCGGCTAGGGAAAATTGTGGGTTACACCAAAGAAGGGCAACCTTTAGTGTTAGGGCCTGGATTACATGCCAAAATTCCTTTTATCGATCGCGTACGGATATTTGATGTTCGTATGCAAGAATTAGCGACCCCAAGTGATCAGCCTTTAACTGTCGTAACGAAAGAGCAAACGTATTTGCTGGTAGAATATTTTGCTAAGTGGCGAATTAGTAATTTACCGCTTTTTTATACCCGTACTGGAGGTAGCGTCAATTGGGCAGAAACGCTGTTAGAACAGCGGTTAAATGATATCGTCAGGGCTGAGTATGGAAAACGCAGCAGTGATCAAGCGATTTCACTCGATCGTGCCAATATGATGGCTGCAATCAAAGAAGAAGCCAATAGCATTGGTAAAGATCAGGGTATCAATGTAGTGGATGTACGTATTCAGCAAATTACATTGCCTAAAGATGTGATGGATTCGGTTTTTAAACGGATGGCAACGGAACGTAAACAATTTACTGAAGCTAAGCGTGCAGAAGGGATGGAAAAAGCAGTTGAAATTCGTGCCCTTGCAGACCAAAAAGTCACAGTGATCAAAGCTCAAGCATTATCACAAGCCGCGTCCATTCGTGCGAAAGGCGATCAAGAAGCAGCAGAAATTTATGCTAAAGCGTATGGGAATGATTTAGATTTTTATTCTTTTTATCGAAGCTTAGAAGCCTATGAAAAAAGCTTTCAGGATAAGAATGATATCTTAGTATTGCGTCCAGAAGGGGAATTTTTCAATTATTTTCATCAAGCGCAAACTGCGAATGCTAAGAGGTAAGCATGGATATTGTTGTAGCAGCAATTGGATTATTATTTATTTTTGAGGGCATTTTGCCTTTTTTGGCGCCTCGTTTATGGCGTCGAATAGTACAACAAATGATGATGCAAACGGATCATGCATTGCATATATTTGGGTTCATCGCCATGTTAATAGGACTGGGATTGCTCTATTGGGCTCGATTAAAAATGTAAATTTTAATAAAGATGGAAGCGACAATGGGTAAGAGCATTATCATTTTAGGTAGTCAGTGGGGTGATGAAGGGAAGGGCAAGATTGTTGATTTATTAATGGAGCGTGCCTCTGTCGTTGTCCGTTTTCAAGGAGGACATAATGCGGGCCATACCTTAGTCATTAACGGAGAAAAAACGATTCTTCGTTTAATTCCTTCGGGCATTTTGCATTCGCATGTTCACTGCTTAATTGGTAATGGCGTCGTTCTATCGCCCGCAGCATTGATTCAAGAAATGGGAGAGTTAGAACAACGAGGTATTCCTGTTGCGAAGCGGTTGGGGGTCAGTGAATCATGCACCCTGATTCTTCCTTGCCATGTCACCTTGGATTTAGCACGTGAAAAAGCAAGAGGCAAAGCAGCGATTGGTACTACCGGCCGTGGCATTGGTCCTGCATATGAAGATAAAATAGCGCGTCGAGGATTGCGATTTGGTGACTTATTCGATGAAAAACATCTTAAAGAAAAATTAGCTGAATTGCTTGATTATCATAATTTTATTTTACAACATTATCATCAAGAATCGCCTTTAGATTTCATCAAGATGTATGAAGATTTATTAAGTATGGTACCCAAGTTGCGCCCTTTGAAAGTGGACGTGGTGGATTTGTTGGCTAACTATCGTGAACAAGGAAAACAGATTGTTTTTGAAGGGGCGCAGGGAACATTATTAGATATTGATCACGGTACGTATCCGTTTGTCACTTCTTCTAATACCGTTGCAGGTGCAGCCAGTGTGGGGGGTGGATATGGGCCGCGTCATATCGATTATATTCTTGGCGTCATGAAAGCTTACACGACTCGCGTTGGTCAAGGGCCATTTCCTACCGAATTAAAAGATGACGTGGGGGCGCGATTAGCTAAACGAGGTAATGAATTTGGATCAGTGACTGGAAGAGCACGACGCTGTGGCTGGTTAGATATGGTTATGTTGCGTCGTGCAACGCAAATCAATAGTTTTTCCGGTTTTTGTATAACGAAATTAGATGTGTTAGATGGGTTAGAAACAGTTCGTATTTGTACCGGTTATCGATTAGGCCAACAAGACATTTCAGTCGTCCCGACCCAAGTAAACGATCTTGCTCAATGCGAACCTGTTTATGAAGATTGGCCAGGTTGGCAAGAATCGACGTTTGGGATTAAAACGTTTGCTGAGCTTCCTAAGCAAGCACAAAATTATCTATTCCGTATTCAAGAGTTAGCGGGTGTTCCAATTGATATTATTTCAACAGGGCCGGATCGAAATGAAACGATTATTTTGCGTCATCCGTTTAATAAAAATGGTTGCGGCGCGCCTCATGTAACTACCGAGGAGAGGACTTGAACCTCCACGGGGTTTCCCCCACAAGTACCTGAAACTTGCGTGTCTACCAATTCCACCACCCCGGCATAGGATGCGTACTGCAGAGAAGCAATGTATAGGACATTATTTTTAATGTCAAATACTCGAGTTGAATTACCTTTTCACTCGCTGTATGGTAGCAGCATGAATGCGACGTTAAATCCGATTGACTTAAGCCAGTTACCTACTCAACACCTTCAAGGTATAGGCTCTCGACTTGCTGAACAATTGGCAAAGTTGGGAATTTATTCCGTACAAGACATTCTATTTCATTTGCCTTTACGTTACCAAGATCGTACCCGCGTGTATCCTCTGGCTAGCTTAACGGTAGGAGACCATGTCGTTATTGACGGTCATATTACGACGGTGACTTCGCCAAGAGTGGGTAAAACGCGTTTATTATGCCAAATGCGCGATGCAACCGGCCGTATCTATTTACGATTTTTTCATGTGAATCCAGCGCAACGAACGACTTTAAAAGAAGGAGCCCATATTCGCTGTTTTGGTGAAGTTAGACGAGGGCAATATGGATTAGAATTAATTCATCCCGAATATCGTTTAATTTCACCGGATACCCTCATACCGGTCGAAGAAAACTTAACACCTATTTACCCAACGACAGAGGGTTTAAGTCAATTGATGTGGCGCAAGCTCACCCAACAAGCGTTACACTTACTGGAGAAAGGGGCAGTTTTACACGATATTTTGCCCGATTCAGTATTGCAAACATTTAATTTTCCTAGTTTAAAACAAGCTTTAATTTTTGTGCATCGCCCACCTGCGGATGCGCCCGTTAATTTGCTGTTAGAAGGAAAACATATTAGTCAAAAGCGATTAGCTTTCGAAGAATTATTAGCGCATCGTTTGAGTTTATTAAATTTAAAGCAATCGTTTCAGCTTCAGCAAGCTCATCCTTTAATTAAGAAAGATCATTTAATTGCTGAATTAATTAATCAATTACCTTTTAAGTTAACAACAGCCCAACAAAACGTGCTTGTCGAAATCGATCGAGATTTAGCTAAACCGCATCCTATGTTACGCCTTGTTCAAGGCGATGTGGGATCAGGGAAGACGATAGTGGCTGCGATAGCGCTTTTGCAAGCTATAGAAAATGGCTATCAAGCCGCCGTGCTTGCTCCTACTGAATTATTAGTTGAACAACATTATCGTAATTTCGATGCTTGGCTGACGCCACTGGGTGTTAAAGTAGGATTGTTATCGGGTCATATGAAAGCCAGCGTACGCCGCAATACGTTGGCTGCTCTTGCTAAGGGAGAAATTCATATTATTGTCGGAACGCATGCTATTTTTCAAAAACAAGTCGAGTTTGAAAAACTGGTTTTGATCATTGTGGATGAACAACATCGATTTGGCGTTCAACAGCGTGCTTTGCTGCGAGAAAAAGGGGTGAATGCAAATTTTTATCCGCATCAATTAATTATGACTGCCACACCCATTCCGCGTACCTTGGCAATGAGTGTTTATGCAGATTTAGATTATTCTATTATTGATGAATTACCGCCAGGACGTACCCCAGTTAATACGCTCGTTATTTCGAATAGCCGTCGTGATGAAGTGATAACGCGTATTCATGAAGCGTGTGTGAGTGGCAGACAAGCCTATTGGGTTTGTACTTTAATTGCAGAGTCTGATGTGTTGCAATGCCAAGCTGCTGAAGAAACCGCAGCCGCCTTGCAACAAGCACTATCCGACTTAAAAATAGGTTTGATTCATGGTCGAATGAAGCCTAAAGAAAAAGAAGACGTCATGGGGCATTTTAAACAGGGTCAATTGGATTTGTTGGTGGCAACTACGGTGATCGAAGTGGGGGTTGATGTACCCAATGCAAGTTTAATGATTATCGAAAATGCGGAACGTTTAGGCTTAGCACAATTACATCAATTGCGTGGCCGAATTGGCCGTGGAAAAATCGCTAGCCATTGTGTATTACTTTATCAAATGCCTTTATCTCAATTAGCAAAACAACGTTTAGCTGTCATGCGCGAAACAACAGATGGTTTTAAAATAGCGCAACGCGATTTAGAATTACGCGGCCCTGGCGAAGTATTGGGTACGCGGCAAACAGGGGAAATCAATTTACGAGTGGCTGATTTAATGCGAGATGCAGAATTATTACCTTTTGTGCAACAAGCAGCTTACTTATTATTGAAAGAGTATGCTCATTTAACAGAGCCATTAATCAAGCGCTGGTTAGGGCAAGGTGAACAATATGCAAGAGTGTGACATACTTTATCATAATAAAAAATCCAACAGAAAAAAGGAATAGGTTTTTTATGCCAGAACTATGTCGTTTTCTTGGAATTATTATTGCTATGTTTTATGGCGATCATAATCCGCCCCATTTCCATGTGCGCTATAATCAATATAAGGCTATAATATCAATTAAAGACTTAGGTATTTTAAGCGGTAAGTTGCCTCCAAAAGTATTAGGTTTAGTTATGGAGTGGGCTAGTATTCATCAGCAAGAGTTAATGAAAAATTGGGAATTAGCTAGAGAATTACTTGAGTTACAACCCATTGAACCGTTGGAGTAATCTATGTTAATTGATATTGTAGAAGTGAAACCCTTGTCTTCTTACAGATTGTTTATTAAGTTTGAAGACGGCGCAAGCGGTGAGATTGATGTTACCCAAATTGTGCCATTTAAAGGTATTTTTGCTAAATTAGCAGATAAAAAATATTTCAATACGGTGCATGTTAATAAAGATATTGGTACTATTTGCTGGGATAATGGTGCTGATTTATCGCCCTGTGTTTTATATGAAATGATTAAGCATTAATGCAACTATTTGTTAAATTTGGTGGAATAGAATGGATGATGTAACCGCAGCATTTGATTTGTTAAGTCGAGGTGCTGAAGAAATTTTATTAGTTGAAGATTTATTAACAAAATTAAAAACAGGCAAACCCCTTCGTATTAAAGCAGGATTTGATCCTACCGCGCCGGATTTGCATTTAGGGCATACTGTATTATTAAATAAAATGCGTCAATTTCAAGAATTAGGCCATGAAGTCATTTTTTTAATTGGCGATTTTACGGGGATGATTGGCGATCCCTCTGGGAAAAATATTACCCGGCCGCCTTTGACGCGTGAAGACGTGGAAGAAAATGCAATCACTTATCGCAAGCAAATTTTTAAAGTATTGCATCCTGAAAAAACAAAAATCATGATGAATTCGCAGTGGATGGATCAATTATCCGCGCTTGATTTAATTAAATTAGCTGCGACTCATACCGTTGCTCGTATGTTAGAACGAGATGATTTTCATAAACGTTATTCGTCGGGACAATCTATTGCTATTCACGAATTCCTTTATCCTTTAATGCAGGGTTATGATTCTGTTGCGATGCATGCGGATGTCGAATTAGGCGGTACGGATCAAAAATTTAATTTATTAATGGGAAGAGAATTACAAAAGCACGTTGGTCAATCTCCGCAAGTCGTGATCACAATGCCCTTATTATTGGGTTTAGATGGCGTTAAAAAGATGTCTAAATCGTTAAATAATTATATTGGGATTGATGAATCGCCTCAGGAGATATTTGGCAAAGTCATGTCGATTTCTGATGAAACGATGTGGACTTATTTTGAATTAGTGAGCTTTAGACCCATGACGGAAATTCATCGTTGGCGGGAAGAAATCGATCAGGGTTTAAATCCACGCGATATTAAATTTCGCTTGGCCGAAGAGCTCGTAGAGCGGTTTCATGATCATACAGCTGCTAAGCAAGCGCATGAGAATTTTGTGCAGCAATTTCAACAAGGTGTAATTCCCACGGATTTGGCAGAGGCTCATTTGAAGGTGGGAGAGCAAGGTTTAGTGATTGCAAATATCATTAAAAGCGCAGGTTTGACCGCGAGTACTTCGGAAGCTTTACGGATGATTCAACAAGGTGCCGTTAAAGTAGATGGGGAGCGGGTGAATGATAAAGATTTGGTCTTCACTAAAGGTCAAGAATTCGTATTGCAAGTCGGGAAAAGACGTTTCGCTAAAGTGATCCTAAATTGACCTTTCTAAATGGTAATGAGAATAATTCTCAATTGTATTGACAACCCTCTTCTATCAGGAGGATACTAAGGACGTAGGTAGTTGGTAGGGTGGATTAGGCGCTTTTTGCCGTAATCCACCGAATAATTGGTGGATTACGATGCAAAGAACGCATCTAATCCACCCTACCATTGCTACCTTTATCTCGTCACCTGTTTGCCCATAGGGTTGTTATGCAATTACAATTAGAACATTTAAAAATTGGCAGTAAAGGACGAATCGTCCATGTTTCCAGGGGAGCGGATAAAGCGTATCGGCACAAATTAATTGCTATGGGTTTGTTGCCTGGCACCGAGTTTACAGTCTCTTCTATCGCTCCGTTCGGTGATCCTATTGAAATCATCATTCGGGGTTTTTGTTTAAGCTTGCGCAAAAAAGAAGCTAGTCTCTTGCAGATTGAAGAGGTCCTGCCATGAAACCGACGTTGACGATAGGTTTAGTCGGTAATCCCAATTGTGGCAAAACAACGATTTTTAATGCTTTAACAGGCGCGCGCCAACGGGTGGGAAATTGGCCAGGGGTCACAGTTGAACGTAAAAGTGGGACTTTTCACTGGCAAGATTCGACGATTGAAGTCGTCGATTTACCGGGCGTTTATTCATTAGCTTCTGTCGCTGATTCGGCCATCGATGAACGTATTGCTTGTACGTATATTCGTCATCAGACTGCTGATGTGATTGTCAATATTTTAGATGGCGCCAATTTAGAGCGACATCTTTATTTAACATTGCAATTATTAGAAATGCGCGTACCGATGATTGTCGTGGTTAACATGATGGATGTGGTGCATCGCCATCATATTCGCTTGGATTTGAATCAATTACAGAAACTATTGGGCTGTCCCATTGTTGCATTAGAAGCGACTAAAGGGAAAGGGATAAAAGAATTAAAAAACACAATAACTCAATTTGGCACTCATCCTACCCTTTCTTTATTAAATTTACCTTATCCTGCAGACATTTCTCAAGCGATGATGCAGATCGAGCAGGCGCTTATCGAGCAAAATTCTAGCAACGCTTTTCATCCGACTTGGCTAGCGATTCGATTATTAGAAGATGACAAGCTCGCTGAGGAAGAGATGTCAGAAGCGACATTAACGTTAGTCAAACACTATCAGCAATCTATTCGCGAAACGTTAAACGAAGATGCCGATATTTTATTGGCGGATACGCGTTATCGATTTATTAAAACGTTGCTGGAAAAATGCGTGCAAAAATCGTCAATACGACAATCCACTTGGACAGCATGGCTAGACCGTATTGTATTAAACCGTTTCTTAGGTATTCCTATTTTTCTAGGGGTCATGTATAGCCTCTTTTTATTTGCGATTAATATCGGTGGTGCTTTCCAAGATTTTTTTGATATCGGCAGTAATACGTTATTTGTAGAAGGCATCAGCCAAGGGTTGCATGCTTTGCAAGCACCGGCTTGGTTATCTGCCTTACTTGCGAATGGGGCGGGCAAAGGGATCAATACCACTGTTACTTTTATTCCCGTTATCGGCGCGTTATTTTTATTTTTAGCGTTTTTAGAAGACTCAGGGTACATGGCAAGAGCCGCGTTTGTGGTGGATAGGCTGATGCGTGCATTAGGTTTGCCGGGCAAATCGTTTGTGCCCATGATTGTTGGTTTTGGTTGTAATGTACCGGCCGTCATGGCGGCTCGTACCTTGGAAAATAAACGGGATCGCATTATTACTGTGATGATGAGCCCTTTTATGTCTTGTGGCGCTCGCTTGGCGATTTATGCCGTTTTTACCGCGGCTTTTTTCCCTACCGGGGGGCAGAATATCGTTTTTGCTCTTTATTTGCTGGGCATTGGGATGGCTGTTTTAACAGGCTTGCTATTGCGCAAAACAGTATTAAAAGGTGAGCCAGCACCTTTGTTGATGGAGTTGCCGCCTTATCATTTACCGACTTTTAAAACCGTTGGGCTGCATGCTTGGCAACGGTTAAAAGGATTTGTGTTTAGGGCAGGTAAATTAATTGTACCGATTTGTATCGTATTAGGTGCTTTAAATGTGCTTAATTTAGATGGAACATTGAATACAGGTGAAGGTGATGTGCATTCTGTGCTTTCTACTCTCGGACAAACATTAACACCCTTGTTTGCGCCAATGGGTATTCATCAAGATAATTGGCCCGCGACAGTCGGTTTGTTAACCGGTATTTTAGCGAAAGAAGTGGTTATCGGTAGCTTAAATACGCTGTATAGCCAGTTAGGTCATTTGGCAATAACCGCACCTGCCGATGCGGTAACGTCTATTTGGGAAGGGTTACATCATGCCTGGGCTTCGATTGGTGTTAATTTCAGTCAATTAGGCGGGGCGTTGGCAAATCCTATTTTAGCTAAAGCACCGGTACACACGCTTAACCAAGGGGTATATGGGCTGATGGTTGAGCGGTTTGATGGTCAAGCAGGGGCCATAGCCTATTTATTATTTATTTTATTATATATTCCGTGTATTTCTACGACAGCAGCGATTGCGCGTGAATTAAGTTGGCGGTGGGCGAGTTTTTCTGTGTTTTGGAATACGATTCTTGCTTATGGCGCAGCGGTAGGATTTTATCAAATTGCTACATTTATCCGTCATCCTCACACGTCTTTTGCTTGGATAATGGGTATCAGTGGATTAATGGGAGTCATTATTTTAGCTGTCCGCATCTATGCTGCCAATGAAGATAAGAAAGAAGATAAGAAAAAACCGCGAGGGGAAAGATATGGGTTTGCTTGAAATTAAACATTATTTAGTTAAGGTAAAAATGGCTAGCTTGGCTACTTTATGTACTTGTTTAAATGCGTCTCCCGAAGCAGTACGGGATAGATTAAATCATTGGGTTCGTAAAGGGTGTATCCGCAAATTTAGTAAAACAGCATTTTGCGGCAGCAAATGCACAAAATGCGATCAATCTTTGACAGAAATCTATGAATGGGTTTCATAAATACCCTAAAGAAGATCATTCTTGCTAAAATATGTATGGAAAATCTTGGTTATTTTAGCCAGATAGGTTATTTTTATGTTATTCACGGCTTTAAAAATAATATTTATAGAGCCAGAAACAATAAAAAATTACTATTTATGGCTCTACATACAAAGTTTTTATTTTTAACCCATTGTTTTTATTATTTTTTATAGGCATATTTTTGTGCGCACCAAAGAAATTTTTTTTAATCAACGTTTTATTGGCCGAACAAAAGAATTAGTCCAACTTGCCAAAATTGGCCAATCTGATAAAGCGCATATCTTAATTCTTTATGGTCGCCGTCGCGTCGGGAAAACGGAACTTATCGAACAAGCGTATCGTGATAGAAATATTCTTAAATTTGAAGGATTGGAAGGGCGAGGGGAAGGCGAGCAACGATTTGAAGTGATGAGACAGCTTGGGGAGTACTCAGGACAACCATTATTAGTTAAAATACAAACAAAAACGTGGCAAGAAGTTTTTCAATACATAGCGGATGTCGTGAGACAAGGACGCTGGACAATTTACTTTGAAGAGGTGCAGTGGTTAGCAAATTACGAATCTGCATTTGTTGCCGGGTTAAAATATGTTTGGGACAATTATTTTCGACATAATAATGATCTCCTGCTTATTTTATGTGGTTCGTCGCCGTCATTCATGATTAAAGAAATAGTGCATTCAAAAGCATTGTATAATCGTTCTACACACGAAATGGCGTTGACAAAACTTGATCTAATAGAAACACAGATGTTGCTACATGGACATGGCCAACGGGAAATAATGGATGCTTATTTAACAGTTGGAGGTATTCCAGAGTATCTACAATGGCTACAAGAAGGCGCATCTACTTTCCTAAGTTTATGTCAGCAAGCATTCAAAAAGAATGGTTCTTTTCTGAGGGAATTTGATAAGGTGTTTGTAAGCAGTTTATCGAATAATCCACATTATAAAAAAATTGTTGAGTTCCTTGCTAAAAAACGGTTCGCAACACGAGAAGAGATTGCAAAACACGTAAAAGTAACCTCTGGTGGATCGTTAACAAAAATACTAGAAGATTTATTGTTGTGTGAATTTATTCAAAAATATTCGCCTTATAATCTAAACTCCGATAGCCCGCTTGCTCGTTATTGTATATCCGATGAGTATTTGCAATTTTATTATCAATTCATTAAGCCTATTAAAAATCGGATTAAAGCAGGGGAATTTGATTCTGAACCAACAAAAGCCATTTCGATAGCCCGTTATCATCAGTGGCTTGGTTATGCGTTTGAGCGCTTCTGTCGTCATTATTATCGTGTCATTGCCAAAATATTGGGATTTTCTGGCGTCGATTTTAAGGTAGGCTCATTTTTTAATCGTGCTATTAATAAAGAAAACCCTGGCTATCAAATTGATCTATTATTTGAACGTAAAGATAGAGTTTATACGGTATGTGAAGTTAAATATGTTGAAGGTTGCATCGGCACCGAGGTCATTGAAGAGATCGAAAAAAAATTAAAGTTATTCCCCAATAAAAAAGATTACACTATTCAGCGTGTTTTAATTACTAACGCGGGTGCAGATCAAGCGTTAATGAGACGCTCCTACTTTGATAAAATCATTACGTTCAAGGAATTGTTTGATGAAAGTAACTGGAAATAGTCTAATAAAATCGATCGCAATTTGAGTAAAACAGCTTTATGTGGTAATAAATGCACAAAATGTGATCAATCTTTAGTAGAAATCTATGAATGGGTTTCATAAATAGGCTAATTTTGCAGTATAATAAATAATATAACCACATAAAGGTCAGTAAATGAGGAGGGTATGCGTATGGTAGATAAACCTTCCATTGAAGAAGTGACGCATCGTTCTGTGACTCCACAGGATTTTTATCATCTTTACTCCCGTTGGAATCCTTTAATTATTTATAATCGACAAGACTTAAATCCAAGAGGGGAAAAAACCCTTTTAGAGTCGAAAGATCTTAATAAACAGTATCAAATTTTTCATTGTGGTAGCTGCTTAGTCGGCGCTCCTAAAAATCTGGTAGGGGATTATACGCGGGCTGATGCCATTCAAGCGGCGCAAGTGATGGCGCGCATTATTTATAAAAAATTCGATTGGTTGGGAGTGGAATTTGAAGGGAATGAGTTAATGGCGAGTGCAGCTTGGGTTCAATTTCAACGATTGATGCAGACAGACCAGCAAGAAAAGAAAGAGAGTAAAGCATTGGATATTTTATACACTCCTACGCAGCAAGTTTTGCGAACGCTTTACCTTTATCTGCCTGATTACAAGTACGCGCCCTTATTATCACCTTAGATAGGATAAACAACAATGCCAAATAGTGTGAATCAATTAGAAGCTCAGGCACGTGAAGTTTTTAAGCGTAGGGGGCAGTGTAAAAGTTACGAAGCGAAAGGGTTCTCAGCCCCTCAGGACGATGAGATAATTAACGCGAACTTGATAGCAAAATCACTGGAGGATTTTCATCAGCAGCTAGAGGCTAAATTAACACCGCCTACTGTAGTACCGCAAGAGTGTAAAGATATTCTTGATACTTTTAAGGATCAAGTCACAGAGCAACTTCAAGGAAGTTTAAGAGATCCTGCCTTTGATGAAAAACAATTTACGACTCATTTGAATGAAACCATTAAACAGTTAAATACCGCTTTAGAAAATACGATTCCCGATGATAAAAAACAAGCGATAAAAACGTTTATTGAAAAAAAATTGGGGGAAAATATAACAGATAGCTCGGTTAAGGCATTAGAAGAAGGGAAAAGGTTTTTAGGACGTAGGATTGATCAAATTATTATTAGTTCTCATCGGCACTCATGGAAATCGACTCTGGAAGCAAAATTAACAGAATCTGGCCCAACGAAAAAATTAAAAGATTTAGATTTATGGCGTCGGCAAGATAAAGTCGATGAAGATTTTTTAAGAAAAGAAGCAGAAGATAAAAAACGGAATGAAGCGGGTGCTGCATTAGTATTTGGCCAAGAACAAAGAGACTTGTTTAGAGATATTCTTCAAGCAGGTATTTATAAAAGAAAAAAATTATTCCCCAGTGATAGTGGTGCAGATTATTCAATTGAAGTGAGTGCTGATGAAAAAGGTAACATGAGTATAAAGCCTTTTGGGAATATTTATAATGTCACCCGAACAGGACAGCTGGGTTTGTATCATGAAAGCATATTTAAAAAAGCGTGGGGAGAAGCGTTAGACTTGGCTGTGACGAGTGGTCACATGACGTCCATTACGATTGATTTTAATCCTAGCAATGATAATTCTTATTTACGAGCACAAATATTTAAACAGGCTCAAACACTGATTAAGTTAGCGACAGAGAGAGGCGTGGAAGCAACACTTTCTCCTCGTGCCTTGCAAATTATTGGAAATTTATCGACAAAAGACCAAAAAGTCATATGGGATTTAATGGAAAAAAATAAAGAAATCCAGTTAAGCGGCGAAAAGATGTTAAGGATGGAGAAAGATGTAGAAGATCAGGTTAAAGAGTTAAAAAAACCCATCGAACCCCCTCCGGAAGTTAAGTCTTCGTCAGCGGGAGAGATTAAAGCAGAAACGACTGCTAAAGAATTAATCGATCGTTGCAAAAAATTAGATGAAAGAGTCAATGAAGTTGCTAAAAGTGAAAGTGTTATTTTAACTCAAGCCAATGGGTTAGATCGCATGATCAAGGAAAAACCCGAAGCGATGACTTGGATAGAGGCTCAGCATGGAGAATTGAAAAAGCTAGCTGATGAAATAAAAAAACAGGATTCTGAAATGAAGAGAGTTAAGACTGCGATACAGGGGTCATTTGATGATCTTCCTGATGGTGTTAAGCAAGATGCTGAATTAAAGAAAGCGATAGATGATGTGTTTAAGAAAGTGGATGCGAGAAACCCAACACCACTTCCCGCAGCTGGAAATGCCCCTCCTGCCGGCGGAGCAGCAGTTGCAGCACCACAATCGACTTTAGATAAAGCACAAGAAAAGCTAAATGCGTTAAGGGTCGAAATCGACGATGCTCGCTCTAGGATGAGAATGGGGCATCCTTAAATTTAATACGAATTATATATAAACCCAATCCACGAGTTGTCATGCTGCGCCCTCTTTATTTTACTCAGTACATTGAGTAAAATTACTCAATGTACTGAGTAAAGGGCGCCAAATGTTTAAACGAGAAATATATTCTTTATTATTCAATAGATTAAACGAAGAGCGTCGTTTGATTCAGGTGATAGCAGGGCCTCGGCAGGTGGGAAAGACGACCCTGATCCAGCAAGTGAGTCAAAAGCTTCCTGTCACCACGTTGTATGCGAGTGCAGATGAACCGTTATTGCATGCACCGACCTGGATTACCCAACAGTGGCAATTAGCTAGGCGAGAAGCACGCAAAGACAAAGAAGCTGTATTGATATTGGACGAAATTCAAAAACTTCCTCATTGGTCCAGCACGGTCAAGCAATTGTGGGATGAAGATACGCACAACCATTTGCCATTAAAAGTCGTTCTCTTAGGTTCAGCACCTTTATTATTACAACATGGTTTAACAGAAAGTTTAGCCGGTCGATTTGAAAGAATCATTGCGACCCATTGGTCTTATCAAGAAATGCAACAAGCATTTGGTTGGACCTTGGCTCAATATATTTATTTTGGCGGTTATCCTGGGGCCGCATCGTTGGTAGAAGATGAAAGTCGCTGGCGGGCTTATATCAATGATTCATTGATCGAAACGACTTTGTCACGTGACATTCTACTTTTAAATCCAATCCATAAACCCATTCTTTTACGCCGATTATTTGAACTATCCTGTCACTACTCAGGACAAATCTTGTCTTATCAAAAAATGACAGGCCAATTACAAGATGCAGGAAATACCACGACATTGGCTCATTATTTGGAATTATTGCAAGCCGCAGGGATGGTAGCGGGCATTTCTAAATATGCCGGGCAACTGGTTCGACAACGAGCCTCTAGCCCAAAATTACATGTCTTAAATACGGCCCTACTTTCAGCACAATCCGCTTATTTATTTCAAGAAGCACAACAAACCCCAGCCTTTTGGGGAAGACTTGTTGAATCATGTGTCGGCGCTTATTTGCTTAATAGCGCATTAGCCTATGGTATGAAGGTTTATTATTGGCGCGAAGCGCATAAAGAAGTCGATTTTATTTTGGAATGGAGAAATAAAATCATTGCTATTGAAGTAAAAAGCCAAGTGGCTAAAGAAGCTCAACCTGGCTTAACTGCCTTTTGTCAAAGCTATCAACCTCTATTATCATTAGTCATTGGCGGTCAAAATCTTTCACTTGAAACATTTTTGTCTACACCGCTCTCTCAGTGGTTTATGTGATTGAATAAGAATGTTGTAATCAAATTTGCCTAATTCGTAATGAGGGAGCCCTGGCTTATTTTAGTATAAGAGAAGAGGCCTTATGATCAGTTAATATTATTTACTAGGATTAAATTCAGTTAGATAGTGATGAATAATTTTTTTTATAATTGATTCATAGAGAGAATAGCGCACCGATCGATGTAATTCTATATTTCTCTGAAGCAAATCAGCAGAAGGAGTCAAATTAAGACCCGCAAGAATTTCATAAAGGACATCAGTATGAACATTGGTATAATTAGCAATTCCTTCTAATGTATATTCTTCTGTAGCTAAAATATCATTGATAATCAAACTTAAAAAACGGCTATTCAGCATAGTGTCTCCTTTTTCTTTTGTAATTTTAATTAAATGAAAATATTCTGTATAGCAATCACTAAAAACATGCTTTAATTCTTTAAAGCGAATTAAAAGAAAAATCCTCCTTCCTTTATCGAACAATAAATGAGGATTTGCTTAGAAAAATTTTTTTATCTGCCCACAAATTACTCGAATCGGGAGAAATCCAAATAAACTATGATGAATTAGTGGATTATTGTTTCGAAGTTTATAATATTATTTCTACTATTACCGCAGATAATATGGAAAAAGAAAAAATAATTAATTTAACTATTTCTTCTCTAAAGCGAGGAGCTAAAACTTTTTTACTTAATCAAAAAGTGAACCCGTCCCCATAAAAATAATAATATAAGGAGGCTGTATGCTACATAAAGATGCATTGCATATTTCATTTGCTCATCATTATGAAATTAAAAAAGTTTTTAGTGATATTTTAGGAATTGACGGAGTTGAGCATTTTT
>Ga0206915_1058_pt1 | contig 27597 bp, 18 predicted proteins | sample Alteio_BWOrgHeat_70_FD_152945 | JGI IMG/M metagenome (GOLD analysis project Ga0206915, IMG submission 152945) | Enriched cells from forest soil in Barre Woods Harvard Forest LTER site, Petersham, Massachusetts, United States -... | ecosystem: Environmental > Terrestrial > Soil > Temperate forest >...
CATCGTGAGCGGCCATATCATCAAACGTAACCATGTAAGTGAGGTTTGGCCGCTGATCCCCAATAATGGTTTCGCCAAAAAATACCGGTTTAAAACCAAGCCTTTTAAAAATATCTATCTCGCCCTTATCATTAAACATTTCAATCTTCTTTTTTCCGGCAGCTTCACTTGCGCTTTGGTATTGGCGTAGCTCAAAAATACGGGTGGTTGCTGCAGGCACTTCCATTTTGGGCATGTGCGCAAATGCTTTCAACAGCGAGCTTTCAATACGCTCATAGGCGGCCTCCTTTGCAGGCGCATTCAAATAAGGTGCACCTTGTTGTTTATAAACGGCATCGTCCTCTAATGCAGCGCTAACTTTTGTAAAATGTTCTATGCTATTGTATTGAATGATCACAAACAAGCGAGTTTGCCCGTTGGGCTTTAATTCAGTGAACACACCTACGTGCTTAACATCAAGCCGGTTTAATGCGGGTATAGCAGCCCGGCTAAAATAATCCTCTACCAGTTTTTGCTGTGTATCATTCTTTAACGAGTAAACCCTCAGTTCATAATATTCAGCAACAGTTTTTTTACCGCTGTCTTTTGAAGCATTGATTACAGCCGGAATAAATGATGCAGCAGCACCTGTTAGAGAGGCTTTCATAAATGAACGTCTTTTCATGTTAAAGAATATTTAGCTAAGAGTTTAAAAGAGATAAAGAAGAAAAAGAGTACTCCTTTTCTTCTTGTCATATATTTATTTATCAAATAAGCCAACTCACTAATCAACAGGCTTTTACTAATCAACTATTTTTCTATCATCCAATCTACTACTTAACAAAAGGGCTTTCAAACCCAAGTTTCTTCAGGCCGTTTTGTATTTCGGGCACGCTCATAAATAATTTCCACAAAAGCCCTGTACGGTAATTTTCTATCATAACAATCTCGGGCCCCTGGTCTATGGCAAGGTGCGACTTTGCATACCAGTTCTTTGTTTCGTTAAACGCATCTGTAAAACCATATTCGCTCCATAGCTTATCACCAAGGTCATAATAAAAATGTTTCAATGCCTTCATGGAATACTCCGGTGTATAAGGAAAGGATGATAAGGCTGCAGTTGGTGAAATAGTGCCAAGATCGTTATCGGGTGAGTGGGCATTGTAACCATCATAGGTGTCGCTGGCAGTTAAGCCCCAGCAGTCTTCTCCATACCCTTTAAAATGATTTGGGTTAATAACGCAATGCTTGTAATTTATAAGTGTATGGTTATAATTCTGCTGCCAGTAATCGGCATATTGGTCTTTTAATCCATGAGGGTCTAACCCAAGAAATGAATAATGTGCAAAGAACAATGGGCCCCCATAGTCAAACCCGAGTGGCAATGTAATACCATAAAACTGTTTGCCGTTTTTAAAATGGCTGCTTTGCGCCCAGCACTTATTATATACATCCGCATTGATTGAATAGTTTGGCGACGATGCAGACAATATATAAGTAATAAGTGTTTCGTTCCAGCCGCGGAGTTCAAAGTTCATGCTCCAGCCGTTGTTTGGGCTCCAGTGCCAATATAATAGGTCAAGGCCGCCGCGGGTATGCCAACTCCATTCCACATCGTTCCACAACCACGTTATGCGGTTGCGTAATTCTTCATCTTTTCTGTCGTGCCGGTTAAAATATTGGCGTGCACATAATAAGCCTTCAAACAGGTAGGATGTTTCTACCAGGTCGCCACCATCATCCTTCCTGCTGAAGGGGATGGTTTTGCCTGTAGTGCCATTCATCCAATGCGGGAATACGCCATGATAAGAATCTGCTTTGGAAAGGAATTTGATCATTTTAAGCAGCCTGTTCTCTATTGAATCCCTGGGGACCCATTTACGGTCTGCAGCCACTATCATTGCCATAACGCCAAACCCTGTACCACCTGTGGTTACCACTTCATCCCCATAATCGTAGGCAATATTGCTGCGCTCTCTTGCCATGCCGCTAACAGGGTGGCCAAAATCCCAAAAATAACGGAAGGTTTGTTTTTCCACAAGCTCAAGTAATGCCGTATCTGATAAATTCTTTGGGCGGTCTGCCGCATTGAATGCGCTTTGTGAAAACGAGCCCGCAGCAATTAGAACGAAAACAATGGCAAGAATAAAATGCTTCATTACAAAAATTTGAAGCCCAAATATACTATGTGTTTTCATGCTTATGTTCCTGTTGCGCGAAAACTATATTTTGCCACTCACCTAACATAATAACCGTTCACAATGATTTAATAGCCTTGGTATGAAAACTTAGTCTTATTTAGATGTACGAAATATTTCGTTAATGAGTATCAACTTTTGTTTTATGAAAAAAATATCTTTAGGCTTTGCATGTTTATTGTTTAGCGCAGGTGCTGTAATGGCGCAGAATAATACGCTTGAGGGGAGCGGAAATGTTATTACAAAAAACATAAGCATAAAACCTTTTAATGCTATTAAAGCAAACGGCCTTTTTGAACTGATATTATCGCAGGGCAATACAGAATCGGTTAAAGTTGAAACCGATGATAACCTGCAATATCTTTTTGAAATTTCAAACGACGGCAGTACACTTGTGATTGACGAGCCTAAGCTCCGCGACCATTCATTAAATTTTAAATACAATGGCGAAAGGGAAAAGAGGCAGCACTTTAAAATTTATGTAACCTTTAAAAATCTTAACAGCCTTGACCTGCAGGTAATAGGCAGCATACGCTCCGAGGGCTCTTTAAACTTTGATGCGCTTGATATAAACGACCAAACAGTTGGCAATATTGACCTGTCGTTAACTGCCACAAAACTCAGTGTAAAAAATAAAGGCGTTGGCAACATAAGCCTTAGCGGCAAAGCTGATAACGCTGTTATAACAAACGGAGGTGTTGGCCGCTTTAATGGCGAAGACCTGGTAGTACAAACCATGCATATTGAAAATACTGGCATCGGGCATGCCGATGTAAATGTTGTAAAAGACCTAACCATAAAAGATTCTTTTCTGGGCAAAGTGCGCAACACCGGCGGCGCCAAAACCCATAAGATGGATGGGGTGGAGATTTAAAAGCGACGGAAACAGTCATTTGGTCAATAGTCAGTAAGTCATTAAAGAAAAGAAGAAAAAAGTTTACAGATGATAGATGACTATTGATACACAATATTGCAATTGAGGAAACATCCCCTGCCCAAACCTACCGAGGGTTAGCCCATATTAATATTTTTAGTTGTTGAATGTTCCAGCCATTGTTTGTGTAATAACTGCAATGGCTGTTTAATTTTAAGATGCTGAAATAAACCTGCCCGACTCAGGCGGGTTCGGCAGGACGAAAACCATCCGTCCGGAATAGTAAGGCTGTCCTTTTGGGTAAGCTTTAACTCCCTTCTGCACCCCTTGGAGAAGCGCCGGGAGTGAGGGTATATATCTTCTCAATAGTGTCTTTATATTTTTCCATCACCACCTTTCTTTTTAAACTCATCTTGGGCGTCATTTCACCGGTTTCGAGGCTCCATTCTTTCGTAAGCAATTCAAACCTCTTTACCTGCTCTACGTGGTTAAAGTTTTTATTTACTTCCTCCACAACCCCATCATATAACTTCTTAACCGCATCATTTTCCACCGCGTCTTCCCGCGTGGTAAAAGGTATGCCCTGTTCCTTCATCCATGTTTGCAAATGTGTAAACGACGGAACAATGAGTGCCCCAACAAATTTCCTGTCCGCCCCAACAATAAGCGCCTGCTCAATAAAAGCGCTTTCTTTTAATTTATTTTCTATCGGTTGCGGCGCCACGTATTTGCCACCGCTGGTTTTAAATAATTCTTTTTTGCGGTCGGTTATTTTTAAAAACTTCCCGTCAACCCACACACCAATATCCCCAGTGTGCAGCCAGCCGTCAATAATCGTTTCTGCAGTAAGTGCAGGGTTTTTGTAGTAGCCTTTCATAACGCTGGGGCCTTTAACGCATATTTCGCCATCTTCGGCAATGATCACTTCCTGCCCATCCAGGGGCAGGCCAACGGTGCCATACCTGCACAGCCCTTTTGCCAGGCGATTAACAGTAATTACAGGGCTATTCTCAGTTGGCCCATAACCTTCATACACGGGTATTTTAGCGGCGTTAAAAATGCGTAGCAGCCTTTCCTGGCACGCGGCGCCGCCGGTAACAATAAGCTTAACATTGCCACCCAGCCCCGCACGCCATTTAGTGAAAACAATTTTGTTGGCTATGGCAAGTTCCATATTATATATAAGGCCGCCGCTTATATTGTTGTCATATTTTTCTGCCAGCCCTACAGCCCAAAAAAATATTTTCTTTTTTATGCCGGTAAAGCTATGGCCAGTCGTCATAATGCGTTCAAATACTTTTTCCAGCAGGCGTGGCACGGTGGTGAACAGATCGGGTTTTACTTCACGCAGGTTTTCGCCAATGGTTTCAAGGCTTTCAGCATAGTAAATACTGTTGCCGTCAAAAAAATAGATATAGCTAAGGCATTTTTCGAAAATGTGGTTCAAGGGTAAAAAGCTAAGGCATTTATATTGCGGTGTCTCCGGAAAAGGGAAACTAACCTGCGACATTTTTACATTACTGAGAATATTCCTGTGCATCAGCATAACACCTTTAGGCGTACCCGTGGTGCCCGAAGTATAGATGATGGTTGCAATGTCGGTTTCTTTTATGGTTGCTTTAACCTCCTCTACTTTTTGCAATAATTCGGGTGTTGATCTTTCTATAAGGCTTGTCCAGTTATCCGCGCCTTCCACTTTATCAAACGTATAAATATTTATTAGCGACGGGATGTTGGGCTGCAGGGCTTTTATCTTGTCAAACATTTCTTTGTTGCTTACAAAAATGTATTTAACAAGAGCATCATTCAGAATATACTGTATCTCAACCGGGTTGGTGGTAGGGTACAGCGGCACCAGTACTGCGCCTGTTTGCTGAACGGCCATATCTGTCATCAGCCATTCGGGCCTGTTATTGCTTATAATGCCCACTTTATCGGTTCCCTCATCGCTCATATCATTTCCGCTTAGGCCCAAGGTTAAAAGCCCGGCGCTAAGGCGGTTAACCGTTTCTTTTACTTTAGCAGTGCTGTAAGTTACCCAGGCGCCGTTTTCTTTGGCAGCAAGCATATCATCTTTCGGAAAATTCTGTAACTGGTATTCAATGCAATCAAATAATCTTTTAGGCTGGTTCATATACCTGTATCGTTAGAAAACAAATATAAGGATATTAGGAGCATGGTTAATTTGGGGGATGTGACCAAAGAAATGTAATCTGTTAAAAAGGAGAAGCCAGGTTTCAGATCTGGTTTCTCCTTTAAAAAACTTCAAATAGTTTATAATAATCTTACCCTACTCACTCCTCAATGCTTTTATAGGATTAGACACCGCTGCCCTGATCGTTTGAAACCCAACCGCAACACAGGTAACTGTCATTGCGGCTGCGACAGATACAGCAAAAACCCACCAGCTTATACTGGTGCGGTAAGCAAAATTGTTTAACCATTTATTCATGATAAACCATGCAACAGGCGCGGCAATTAAAAACGCGATAACAATAAGGCGTAAAAAATCTTTTGATAATATAACAGAGATATCTTTTACCGATGCACCAAGCACTTTGCGTATGCCAATCTCTTTTGTTTTTTGCTCTACCATAAATGATAAAAGGCCAACCAGCCCAAGCACATTTATAATGATAGAAAGAAAAGTAAAAATATTAAACAATTGCTGTGTGCGTTTTTCTTCTTTGTACAGGCTGGCTACATGTTCATCAAGAAAATTCTTTTCAAAAAGAAAATTAGGATATACAGATGTCCATGCTTTTTCAACTGCGGTAAGCGTTGATGCCGTATAAGCGCCGGAGAATTTTATACCCAAGTTATAATAAAAGAAAGGAAATTCTACCATCAGCACCGGCTTAACGGCTTCGTGTAAAGAAGCTACGTGATAATCTTTTACCACACCAATTACAGGTGCGGAAATATCATTCATTCCAAAGGTCACGTATTTGCCCAATACATCCTGCGGGTTTGCAAAGCCAAGCGCTTTTACCGCGGTTTCGTTAAGTATAAATGAATATTGTTTCAATGAGTCCGGGACAGTGCTGGCTACTTTACGCTCATCGCTCTCATCAAACCAGCGGCCTGCCGCCAGCTTAAGCCCGTAGGTTCCTAAGTAATCTTTGTCGGCTGCCTTTATCCCTACATCCAGTTTACTAATTGTATATTTCTCCTTAAGATTAAATCCTGTATTTGCATTGTTATCCGATACGGGCGCCCCTAATGAAAGGCTTACACTGCTTATACCCGGTATATTAAATAACTGCGCCCGTAACGCCTGCAACTGCTCAGGTTTGTTTTCCGGCAGGCTAATATCCAATACCTGTTGCTTATTAAAGCCTAACGGTGTTGATTGTATAAATGCCATTTGTTTTGCAACTACAATAGCGCCAATAATTAAAATTTGTGCTGTGAGGAACTGGAAGATAACTAAGCCCCTCCTTAGATTAACCACTGATGCCTTGGGTGCTGATATTTTACTTTTTAAAGCAGCGATAGGATTAAAGCCTGACAAAACAAATGCAGGATACACGCCTGAAAGCAATGATATTGTTAACCAAAGGCCAACCAACAGTATAGCGCTTTTATATGTAAGCCAGTTAAGCGGTATATTCTTATCAAGAAAATTATTGAGGGATGGAAGAAACAGCCTTACAGACAAGGCTGCCGCGAAAATAACGATGGCAGTAAGTAAAAATGTTTCGGTTAAGAATTGTTTGATGAGATGCATTCTTGTAGCGCCCATTGTTTTGCGAACGCCCACCTCTTTAGATTTTTTAACAGCCAATGCTGTGGAAAGATTTGTGTAATTGATACAGGCCGCGAGTATAAGAAACAACCCGATAGCAGCCAACAGGTACAAATATGTGTAGTTGACAGTGTAGTACGGATTGTTGTTGTATAGCTGGTTAAAGTGAATATCGGGCAAAGGCTGCAGCTTATATTCCGAAGTAGCTTCCGCCTTATCCTTGTTTACATATTTAGCAGCGATTGATGCGAGTATGGTTTGTGTACGCGCTACCTTATTTTCGCCTGAAAGGCCTATATAAGTGTACCCGCTTGCATTAAGCCCCCATTGGTCAAATGGAAGGCCACCAATGAGGCGCGGGTCCAAAGAACGATACGAAACCAGCATATTATACTGCAAATGTGAGTTTGCAGGTGCGTCTGCTACTACTGCAGCTACTTCAAGATCCATAAAGTTGTCAAGCTTTATCCGCTTGCCCATTGCATCTGCCTTGCCAAAATATTTATGAGCGGTTTTTTCCGTAAGAACAGCATAGCCCGGTTCGCCAAGGGCACGCTGAATATTGCCTTGCTTTACAATCTGCGGAAATAATTTTGAAAAAACAGAATCCGCAAACACAACGTTAGACTCTTTGAATTTTTTATTGCCAAATGAAATAATATCATCTTTCTGAAAATGAATTTGAGAGATAAGCTTTTCATCCGGCAACGCCGCCCGCAACGCAGTGGCGAGAGGGTATGGCGTTACCGCACTATAATTTGTTCCGGTTGCCGAAGTGGAATGATTGACTACGCGATAAATACTTACAGAAGCATTATTCCGCTTATCAAAGCTTGTTTCGTGCAAAATAATAAGCGCAATAAGCAGGCAAACAACCACGCTTATATATAAGCCAATAAAGTTGAGCGTAAAAAAGCCCAGGTTCCTTTTTACATTGCGAAATGCAATTTTCAAATAATTTTTAAGCATAATTATTTTTGATTGGCGGCAGATGAACGCATGCCGGAGCATAATACCCGCTAACAAAATGCCAAAGGCGTAAAATATTAGTTTTCAAAGCATTATACCGTCAGTAACCAGTGTAACTGTACGTTTTTGATACAAGAACTGTACGCATGTGAAATCAATGCCTTTGTTTAAAAAACAACAGGCTGTCATTATTCCTTGCCATTACGAGCACACTGTCGCTGTTAGAAGTGTGCAGCCATTTAATATCCCTCAACTGCCCTTTTATTGAGGAAAGCGTTTGCTGGGGTATATAGCTGATGCGGCTATTTTTGATGCTGAATAATGCGGCAGGTTGTGCATCGTACCTGCCCTCGTACGGGGTTACATCAAAAAAGTTCCCGCCAGCCAGGTATTGTTTTTCACCGGTGGTATTATTGTTTATTTTTTGAAATGACATGATCGGCGCTAACTGCAGGTTAACCGGCAGGTCATTAATGCTAAACCCGCCCTTGCCATCGCCGTACAACACCGCCGAACCGAGGCGCTCGGCAACAAGCGGTTGTATAGTATCTATCCATCCATAAAAAACATCTTTCATGGGCACGCCCGCATATTCCGAGTAATACAAATAATGCTTTTTAAGCAGGGGCAATTGCCTTTCCACTTCGTCTTTTGCAAGAAAGGGGTACTCAACGCCGCCGCGCGTATAGCTTAGCAACTGGTCTGTTATCCCGTTTAGGTCATAATCGTGCACATACAACCTTATCGGCCCGGTACTGTCATTCCTGAATTTATTATTATAGCCCCAGTTGCCCGCGAGTATATCAGGTTTGCCATCCCCATTTATATCATCTACGAAAATAGTTTGCCATAAACCCGTAGAATTGGGGACGGTTGTTTTTTCAAACCTGCCTCCGTGGTTCATAAAAATGGTAACAGGCATCCACTCGCCTGCAACAATAAGGTCTTTATAACCATCCTTATTTACATCAGCAAATTGCGCGGATGTAACCATGCCAATATTTTGCAATGGCATAATATTATCCGGGGCAATCGTGAAAACACCTTTGCCATTATTGATAAGCAAATAAGAAGATTGCGGGATGCCGTACGCTTTTGCATCTGCCAGAACGCCAACGAATATGTCTTCGTCACCGTCATTATCAACATCAGCTACTGTTACGCACGATTTGTTTTGCAATATGGATGGCAGCGCACCTTCTGCTTTTTTAAAATGCCCTTTGCCATCATTTATATACAGCCTGTCAGCTAAATAATTATTTCCCGATGCGTACTCATTACCGCCGCTTGCAACATACAGGTCGGGCTTTCCATCGCCGTTTGCGTCAAAAAAAACAGCATCTACATCTTCGCAGGGCGCATCGGCATTAAATACCGCTGTATCGCGCGGTACAAAAGAACCGTCTTTTTGCTGTATCATTAAAACGCCGGGCTGCCCCTTGGCACCACACGCATAAAAATCATCCAGGCCATCGCCGTCAACATCTGCAACAGCTATTTTAGGGCCTCTTGTACTTTCCTGGTGAGGGATGAGGTATTGTACGCCAAAATCAAAAAAGGGGTCTTCTTTATGTTTCCAGTTACACTTTATATTATTGTCGGCAGTTAATACCTGCGGCTCAGGTTTAAACCATGCATTGTAATCAAAAATACCTGCCGCATCTTTTTTGTACACTATTAAATGTGTGTTGCCGGCAACAGTTTTTAGCAGTTGGTATTTTTGGCCGGGCCATACTATTAATATGCTGTCAATAGTTGAATCGGCGCCTAAGCCAAAATGAAGCCTTGCATCAGACGAAGATTCAAAGCCACGTGTAAGCATTAGCTGCTGGTATTGCATTTTACCTTTTTGAAAAACATACGCCTTACAGCCGACCCCAAAGGTGTTAAGGCTATCACCCCGGAAAGCAATGGATATATAATTGCTTTTCGCGGTATTATTTTTCAATATCACTGCAGGCGCGTTAATGCAGTTAATTACAAGGTCTAAATTGCCATCGTTGTTTAGATCTGCATAAGCCGCACCATTAAAATACCCTTTCATATCGCCCGTACCCCAGCTTTTACTTACATCCTTAAATTCTATATTTCCATCCCCTTTGAATAAGAATGGGTGTGATGCACCGTCAGGCATTCTTGCGAGTGCTGTATCATCCAATTTATCGGACGTATTCAGCATTTTATGATTGTACATGTCGGAAATAAACCGCACGTAATCCAGGTCAACAGGGCGCTTTACAATGCCACTTGATATAAACAGGTCTTTGTTTCCATCGTTGTCAAAATCAGCAAACAGCGGGCTCCAGCTCCAATCTGTAGCTGAAACGCCGCTTAGCAAGCTCGTTTCGCTAAAGGTTGATCCGTTGCCATTATTGCGCTGCAAGCAATTTTTTGAGTACTGGTATTGAAACCCGTTTTGTATGATCTTATAATTATAAATAGATGCATTCTCGTCACTTCCATAGGTCTTCAATACCTTTTCATTATCAGGCAGCATATCAACTGTGATGAGATCCATTTGCCCGTCGTTATTATAATCTGCCGCATCGTTGCCCATGCTAAAGCGGCTGTAATGGCCAAAATGCTTTGCGCCGCTTTCAGTAAAAGTGCCGTTGCCGTTGTTGAGGTAATAATAATCGTTCTCATGAAAATCATTGCCTACATAAATATCGTCCCAGCCATCATTATTAAAATCGGCGACTGCGACGCCAAGCCCGTAACCAAGATTGCTTTGATAAATGCCTGCCTGCGCAGAAACATCTGTAAATCTTCTAACTCCGTTCACCACATCATTCCTGTAAAACCTGTCGCCTGCATAAGCGTCAAATTTTCTGCGGTTTGATGTATCAACAATATTGCCATTGGGGTTATGTGATTGATTGAGCAGATAACAATCAAGATCGCCATCATGGTCGTAATCAAAAAAAACTGCCTGTGTTGAAAAGCCTGAAAAATCCAGGCCGTATTTCGCGGCGCTTTCAGTAAATGTACCATTGCCATTATTAATAAACAGCTCATTGTGGCCTGTTAAATTATGCGTATTGGCAACGGCGCATACATAAATATCCAGCAGGCCGTCGCCGTTAACATCAGCCATGGTTACGCCGGTGCACCAGTCTGCAGTGCCCGCTACGCCTGCTTTGTCTGTAATATCTTCAAAAACAAAATTTCCTTTATTTAAATATAATTTGTTGTGCGCTTTGCTGTTGGCGGTAAAATAAATATCCGGCAACCCATCGTTGTTAATGTCGCCAATGGCAACGCCGCCGCCATTATAATAATAGAGATAATAAAGAATGCCAAACAGTTTTCTGTCCTCTAAATTATTGGCAAACGTAATATTGGTTTGGGAAGATGGTAGGCTGGTAAACAAACCGCTCTTCCGGTTGCAGGAAACAACCAGCGTAATAAAAAGCAACAGAACAATTACCAGGCGGTTTATTTTGTACATAAAAAAATTATCTATTGATTGTTGTGCAACCCTGCAATAAATTTTTTTGTTTCATCGGGGTATATACTTATAAAATGCGAACGTATTAACGCCGCTGTTGGCTTTGTATTGCCCGGCAGCAATTCTGTTATACTCCTGCTCGCCTGCAAAGGCATGTGGCAATCAATACAGTTGCCTGTTTGTGCTGCGCCATGTACAGAGGTTACTTTACAAAAAGTTCCCTGCGCTGTGTTATGGCATGACTGGCACCTTTGGGAGAATAAGGCGATCTTGCCCCTTTCGTTTTGATGAGTATCATGGCAGGTGATGCATGTCATCGTGTTGCTTTTTAAAAAGCATTTACTCGAACGCAGTAGCCCATATTGGTTGCCATGTACATCAATGTCAGAAGGGTTGGGCGGGGCATTGTTTGCTGCAAAATAATCTTCGAGGCTGTCCCCTGCCATAAACTGGAACGAAGGCTTGGTTTTTTGCAACCTTCCGCCATGGCATAAGGCGCATACATCCAGGCTTAACTGCCTGGAAAGTTTAGCGGGGTTAATAATATATTTTGCTGTTGTTTCTTTTGGGTTTTGTGTTTGAAATTCTATATGCTTAGCGCCGGGGCCATGGCATTTTTCACAATCCACCCCAAATATCATTTGCGGTATATTAAATTCTTCCGGGTCTGTATTTGGGGCAGAAATTTTTTCCGCATACGTGCTGTGGCACTCAAGGCACCGGCTTGTAATAGCCCTGTTAAAAATAACGGGATGAACCGGGTACAGCGGGCTGTTTGCCCATTGTTTGGCCGCGGTAAAATAGGAGACGGGCAACTGGTAAAGCCGGTTGTTTATTCTAAATAAATAAGTTTGCCCTTTTGAGCCCGAGCCAACCACAATATCAAAACGCCGTGCTATTTTTTCAACGCCGTTAAAATATCCTACCTGGTAAAAACCGCTGTCCCTTTTTTCCATTGCCACTACCATGCTGGTATCGTAGGCGAATATATTTTTGCCGGGTTTAAAACTGCCTTTAATATATTTTTCCGATGCGGGCCGGGTAGTTAAATAGTGAGCGGTAAGAATATGTTTATTATAAATGTCCTGGTGGCATTTGGCGCAGGCTGCTGAACCTGCAAATTGAGACCGGTCTATTTTATTTGCAGCAATGGCAGCACTATCAGCCGGTTTAGTATTTTGCTGTTCCGCCTTATTGCCCTGTTTGTTTACGCATTGTGTTAACGCAAAAAGGCCGGCAATAATAAGGAGCATTATTAATAAAGACCGCCGGTATATAGTAAATCTCTTCATCCCTTTTGGTTATACAAGTGCAAAACAGTTATATAAAATTAAAGGGTGCATAGTTATTTGCACCCTTTAATTTTTTTATAAGAATAGTTAGTGGCTATTGCTTGTTTGTATAGAGCGCCTGCACATCAGAAGCTGCGAGTGCGGTGCCATACAATCTTACATTATCCATCATCCCCGGGAAACCCGACATCCATGAATTACCGGCATAATTACTCACAATCCCTGCAGCTTCCTGGAAACCACCAAGTATTAATTGCGATGCATTACCATCAAACTTAATTATTTCATTTGTTTTTTGGTCGAACTGCACTCCGTCCCGATAAAATGTGCCGGTAGAACTGCTTGCACTATACGTAAATACTACATTATGCCATTGGCCGTCATACATATGAGGCCATCTTTTTGGGCCTGTATAACCGGCAAAATCCCAATTATCGCCGCCGTCGTTTGCAAAATGCACTTTTAAATCCATTGAATCAGAGGGCCCTTTAGTAGTATTATCGGCGTAAAAGGTAGCTTCGCCCCAAAAATTGCTTGAGCTTGCCAAAGCAAAAACGCCTACGGCATGGTTGTTATCTTTTTGGGCAAGTGTTATATTTATCCAGAATGAAATAGTAAAATCGGTAGATGCTCCAAAATCATTGGCTGACGGGTAAGATATATAGCCATTTTTTGAGCCATCAAACTGCGCCGCCATTCCTGATACGCCCGGTACATACGAAACGTTGTTATCAACACCAAAATTTGCCCTAATGCTGTCAACATCACTGCCATCCATCGCTGCATAAAATTTCAAAGGGCCTCCGGGGGGGTTGGCATCTTTTGGATAATTACCCAAGACCGGGTGAACAAGCTTTTGACAACTGCTTATTACCATGCCGGCCGCAATTAGCAGTATAAAATTCCTGGTAATTCTTTTATGTAAATTCATAACTTCTCTTTTTACTTTTAAAAACCCTTCGCTGTCACGCGACGAACGAAGGATATAATAAGGATGCTTAATAATTAGGGTTTTGTTTTAAAACCCCGCCCGACAGGTCAATAGCCGGCTGCGGAATTGGATATAGTGCATTTCGAGGCTGGTAACCCAGGCCACCAAGTACACTAACCGCATCGCCCCATCGTACCAGGTCATTAAACCTGTAACCTTCCATTGCAAATTCCCATCTTCGTTCATTCTTTATCGCGGTTCGCATTTGCGACTGGCTTGTAAAAGAAATATGGGGTAAAACTGCATTATTACCACCACGCGCCCTCGCCCTTATCTGTTCAACCATATTTTCCGCTGTTGCACCATCCCCCATTTCATTTGATGCCTCCGCCAGCATTAATAGCACATCGGCATAACGTAATATCCTGTGGTTTATCCAGTCCGCACCACCCCCATTATTTATTTCACCGGTGTATTGGCGCATGGCAGGGTCTGAATATAATTTTTTATTCCAATAAGGCTGGTCAAGTGAAACACCCGGGCCGTATGGTGGTAATGTAGCACCATAGCCGCCCTGTGACGGGCCACCGTCGTATTGGCCTGAATACAATATTGTTTCGGCTTTTCGCGGATCTGAATTGTCCCATGCATTCACTAAAACCTGTGTTGGCACATTCCATCCCCACCCTAAGTTCCAGGAAACAGGTGCGCCGCCCTGGCGAACATTTTGGCTTGTCCCCCACTGCGTGCCATTCCAATTCGCCCCGTTTTGGCCAAGATATGATTGCTCCTCAAAAATAGATTCCGGGCCATTTTTACCCGCACCGTTCAATCCGTCTTTCCAGATATCAACAAAATTTGCGCTTAAGGAGTACTGGCCTGAAGCAATTACTTTGTTACAGAGTTCAACTACCCTTGCCCAGTTTGACCTGAACAGGTAAGTTTGCGCCCATAAAGTATTGGCGGCGCCTACTGTTAAACGGCCTGGATAGGTGTTATTGCCTGCAACATCCCAATTTAACGGAAGATATTTAGATGCTACATTCAAATCAGAATCTATCAGGTTATAGATAACAGCAGCCGGGGATTTTGGCTGAATACCCTGGGCGGCATTGGTATAATAAAAATTGATCAATGGCACATCACCATACGCCTTAACCAGTTCAAAATAAGAATAAGCCCTGAAAAAGCAAGCCTCGCCAACATTGCGGAGCGACGCGTCGTCCGTTACTTTCAGCGAATCGGCAAAATACAGTTCTTTATTTGCCAGGTTTATCATGTAAAAATGATCGTTCCAATAAGTGTCGGTTGCCCAATCATCTTTAGTGTACTGGAATGTTTCAAACTCCGTATTTATTTCCGCGCCGTCGGTTGTGCTGCTCCCTTTTTGGGCATCATCATCACGTATGCTGTTAAAATCTAACCAGGGCAGGGTAGAAAACCCTGCGGCGGCCCGCAACTGGTTGTATAACCCAAGGCTCTGCGACTCTAAAGCACCCTGGTGCAGGTCGTCAAGGGTAGCCGTAAGCGGCTTGCGGTCAAGAAATCTTTGACACCCAAAAAGTGATATGATTGTTGGCAATGCCAGCAGCAAATACCACGTTAAATTTTTAAATCTGTTCATAACAAAATGTTTTAATCCGTTAGAAAGTTACGTTTAAGCCAAAGGTTGTAACAACCGGTATAGCGCCGCCGCCATTGTCATATCCAAACTGTGTAGCGCTTCCACCATATTCAGCAGTATAACCTGAATTGTTTTTAAAGGTTTTGATGTTTTGTACGTTTACAAAAAGGCGCAGGTTTTTACCCTTGATGCCGGCAATAACCTTTTTAGGGAAATTGTAGCCTAATTGTACGTTCCTTATCCTCAAATAACTTCCATTTTCAATGCTGTAAGTAGAGCCTACATAATTGCTCCTGTCGGCCTCACTCAAAATGGGCACCCAGTTTGACGTCCCGGGTCCGTGCCACCTGTCCAATTGATAAGAAGCATAATTTACCCTTTGAAAAGGCGATTCAAGAGCGCCCCACGTTCTAAAAATCTGGTTACCATATACACCGCCGATATCAACGCTTAAATTAAAGCCCTTGAAAGAAAGGTTCACCGAAGTACCATACATGAACTTAGGTGATGGGTTACCTATAAATGTTCTGTCGGATGCATCAATTTTGCCATCGTGGTTAACATCAACATATTTTAGGTCCCCGGGCCTTGTATTACCCAGCGATGCCTGGCTGGGCGACTTTAAGATGTCGGCATAGCTTTGGAATACACCTGCTACGATATACCCTTTAAAATAACCAATTGGCATTCCAGCCTCGGTTTCGCTGATAGCCTCACCGTTGTTTTGGCTTGTTACATCCAGCACCCCTTTTGGAACGTCTGCACTCAAGCTAAGCACTTTATTCTGAAGGAATGTGATATTACCAGCTACACTCAATGTTAGATCTTTAGAAAGGTCCTGATTCCAGGAAGCAGAAAACTCTTCGCCCCAGTTTCTTAAGCTACCACCATTGATCAATTCATCGGGAACGCCTAAGGCAGCCCTGCTAACATACGTCATTAAGTTGTTAGTGGTTTTATTATAGTAGTTGGCTTCAAAATGCAACCTGTTTTTAAATGCAGCTGCTTCAACACCTATTTCCTGCGCGTTTTCTGTTTCCCATTTCAGGTCAGGGTTTGGCGTATATGCCGGCGTTGCCGCTGCATAAATATTGTTACCAAAAACCGCATTTACACCAGTATTTAAATTAGGATAAAAAGGGTAAGGTATAGGGGTACCATCCAGGTATGATGCTGTTTGGTTACCTAAAACACCTACAGAACCCTTAAGTTTCAGCAGATCGAAAATATTCTGGTTTCTCATAAATTCTTCCTTCGAAATATCCCAGGCAGCGCCTACAGCCCAGAATTGCTGGTAGCGGTTTTTTGTTGGTATCTGAGAGGAGCCGTCGTCGCGGAAAGAAGCATTTAAAAAATATTTGCTCTTGTAATTGTATAGCGCCCTTGCCAAACCGGATACGGTGGCATTTTCGTATTGCGAAGAAGTGGCGAACGAATTTGTTGGGTCTGCAAAACCATTGGTTATATACCAAAACCTTGGGTCGTTGGGAATTGGAATCGCTGAAGGGCCAATAGCCTGTTTAGCTAAGCCGTACCTGTTAAAATTGCCAAAGTAATAAGTGGTAAACCCTGCGGTAACAGTTAAACTGTGATCGCCAAACCTTTTCATATATGTAAGTATCTCGTCCTGCTGAAACTTACGGTATGTTTGGTCGGATTCAGAAAGTGAAGTTGACTGGTTATACAGGTAAGGCGTGTTATTTAACGGGTTGTAAGCATCGTACAGCGGGCTGTATGAGCGTGTATTTACAGTACTTACGTCAGCGTAGAAAGTTGACCTGAAGGTAAAATTTTTCAGGAAATTAATTTCGGCGTAAATGCTTCCTACTTCCCTGTATTCTACGCCTATTGTTTTATCCCAATTATTTTGCAATTCCAGCAAGGGGTTTATCACACCGGAATTTTGTAAGGCAACATCCAGGCCAGAATATAAATTGGCAGTTATAGAATCGGTTCCGTATGGATCCTGTATGCGAAACTGTTTTGTACCGGCTGATACCTGCGGCATTACCTTACGGGCATCATCCAGTATAGAGGTAGCATTGTATGGGTTATTTGTTCTTGAAACATTAAGGTTAACGCCAATTTTTATGCCTTTGCTCAATTTAAATTCATCGCTTAAAGAAAGAAGCATCTTCTTTAGTTCCTCGTGCAATATTAATCCATTATCATCAATATAACCCAAGCCCAGGTTAAACCTGTTTTTCTCAGAGCTTGAAGAGATGCTGAGGTTATTTGTACTAAATGGCGCTGTTCTTGTAACGGCGCTTATCCAGTCTGTATTGGCAGTTAAAGCCGAATAATCGGGCGTTGCAACACCATTGTTTGCATTTTCTTCCGCAAAAAGGGTGCTGAATTGTGACGCATTAACTACCTGGATTTTATCAACAAGGTTTTTAAAGCCATACGTTGTATTAAAATTAATATCGGTTTGGCCTGCTTTTGCCTTTTTAGTGGTAATTACTATAGCGCCTGTTGCACCCCTAACACCAAAGATGGCGAGTGATGAAGGATCTTTTAGTATTTCGATAGATTCAATATCATTGGGGTTTATATAGTCAATATTATCTTCAAGAATACCATCAACAACGTACAACGGATGCACCGCGCCAATACTTACGGTGCCGCGAATACGGATATCCGGGGCCTGTCCGGGTGTACCATTATTAACAACCGATAAGCCTGCCACTTTGCTTTGCAGGGATGCAATGGGGTTTGTGTTTGGTTTATCTGCAACTTCTTTACCGTCCACTTTTACAATTGAACCGGTTAGGTCTCTTTTATTTGCAACACCATAACCAATAACCACAACCTGGTTAAGTTCCTCTTTGCTAAGTGCAAGTGTTACGTTTATTTCGGGCTTGCTGCCTACAGGTATTTCCTGGGTTTCGTAGCCAACATAGGAGAAAACAAGTATATCGCTGCTATTTACGTTTATATTGTAAATGCCCTGTTCGTTTGTAACAGTGCCTTTATTAGTGCCCTTTACCTGTACCGATACACCCGATAACGGCACGTTATTATCACCAATAATTTTACCAGTTATTAAAGTTTGCGGCGAAGCATCAGCCGCATCCTGTTCCTTAATCACTATAAGGTTATTCTGCATAAATTGGTACGACAGGCCGGTATTTGCAAACATTTCATCAAGCACCTGTTTCAGGTCTGCGTCTTTAAAATTTACGGTTACCTTAAGCCTTACTCCTTTTAAGTTGTTGTCATACAAAAAGCGGTAATTACTCGCTTTTTCAATAGTAGTAAGAATGCTGGCAATCTCGGTTTTTTTAAACTGCAGGTTTAATTTTTTCTGGCCGAAGCCTCTTGCAGATACGTGTAATGCAAAAACTAACATTATCACGGTTGTCATTTTCATAATAAGCAGCGCTTTAGTTAGTAACGGTTTTTTTTTGCCCGTTCTGGAAATTTTCATACTTTACAAATTGAAGGTTATTAAAATTGCAGCCCGCCAAGGCTGTTTTTTAAGCACTACCTGCTCATAACGGAGGATGCGCCAACATTCTCCGTTTCTTTTTTACTTGGGGTGCAGGTTGTTTTGATATGTAAGCAAATATTTCATTGGCCAAGCTTTATGTTAGTTAATTCACTTTTGTTACACTTTTAATGAATATTTCGTGCCCGCTGATGGAAAAGTTAAATGGTGAAGCTGTTTTTAGTGCGGTAAAAGCCTGTTCCACCGTTTCATTTTCAAATGACCCGTTAAAGGTTAGCTGCTTTGCTTTTTCATCTTCAAAAACAATCGTTACATTATACCAGCGTTCTAATTTTCCGGCAACTGTTTCAAAATCTTCGCCCCTGAATTCGAGGCGGTTATATACCCAGGCAGTTTCAAGCCTATCCGATTCTTTTATTGTTGTATCAAGTTGCGCAAGCTTATATTTAATAATAGGCTGCTTTTTTTCGATTTCCGCTGCTTTGTCTTTATCAACTTCCAGTATCTTTTGTACTACCAGCTTTTGGTTGGGATGCAGAAATATCGGCTTTTGTTGGGGGTACCCCTGCCTGGTTACCTGTACCAGCCCCCTTATTAATGTAGTTTCCACTGTTTTGTCAACCGGGTACGATTTTACATTAAAAACAGTACCCAGTACCCTGATGTCAATTCCTGCAGTATGTACAATAAACGGGCGGTGCGGGTTTTTCACCACATCAAAATAAGCCTCTCCCTCAAGCCTTACATCGCGGGTTGCGCCGGCAAAATCATTATCAAAATAAATTTTTGATCCTGCATTAAGCCATACTGTAGTACCATCAGGCAACATTGTCCTGGTACGGCTGCCATTTTGCGTGGCAATAATTTGCTGGGGCCTTTCCTGTAGTGCAGCAGCTTTTTTAGTAATGTTATTATCGTTTTTTCCCAGCAATATCCAGGCAGTAGTTATTACCATTAATAATATGCCCGCATACATAATAACTTTTATTAGCAGGCGGCGGCGCTTTAAAATGCGTCTTAGTATTACTGGTTTTTCTTCCTTTTGGGGCAACAACTCCTGCACTTTTGCAAGCTGAAGTATGCGGGAAATTTTTTTTCTTTCACCCTCAATGTTAGATGCGGCGTTTATTTCCTGTTCGCTTCCCCAAAAGCTTTTAAGTATATTATATTGTTGCTGCAGAGCGGAGTTTTGCTGCAATGCGTTATTTAAAAAAGCCTCTTCTTCCGGTGTGGACTCCCGGCTGAGTGAGCGGGCCATTAAATACCATATTTGATTAGATTGGTGCATGCGTCGTTCTGGGTAACTGTAAAGGACAGCCAAATGTTAATTATCTACTAAAGGATTGTGAAAAAAATTAACTTTTTTTAGCGGAAGGTTATAAAGGCAGTTCTTTTCTGGATTTTTCTATGCCCATTGCGGTACAAATTCTTTTTACAGCAATAGCCATTTGGGCGTCAATCGTATTTACCGAAATATTCAGTATTTGTGAAACTTCTTTATATTTTAAACCGTCTTCCCTTACCAGCTTAAAAACCATTTTGCATCTTGGGGGCAGTGCTTCAATTACCTTTTGCATTCGCTGCATCATCTCCGCAGTTATCAAAATGTCGTGAGGATTGGGGCTGCCTTCGCTTAATTCAATGTCAAGAAAATCAAAAGGAGAAGCTATAAGGTCTTTGGCTTTTTTTGAAATAAAATTCAGGCAATTATTTTTAACGGCAACGTACAGGTAAACGGTTAAATTATCAATAGTGACAATATTTGAACGATTACACCAAAGTTTTACAAATACATCTTCCACAACTTCTTCGGCAACTTCATTTGAATGAACAAGAGCTTTGGCAAAGTGCTGGAGCTTTACATAAAATGCCTGGTATAAGGCAGCAAGTGCAGTTTCGTCGTTATAAAAAATTCTTTGCTGTATGGTTTTAAAATTACCAGTCATATTTTCAAAAATGGCAGCATCCTTTAAATCAATACTCAAAAATAATCAAAACATACTAACAAGTCGAATTAGTTTGTGTAAAAACAACACTAACACACGTTAGCAAAGATAGTTTTTTTGTACATTTGTAATATAATTTTTTGATGATGGATGAGGAGCACTTGAATAATGATTTTCAGCACAAAATTAATGACGAAATAAAGATAGAGCCAAAGAACTGGATGCCCGGTAAATACAGGCAAACGCTTATAAGGCAAATAAGCCAGCATGCCCATAGCGAAATAGTAGGTATGTTGCCCGAAGGCAACTGGATAACAAGAGCGCCATCGCTGAAAAGAAAAGCAATATTACTCGCTAAGGTTCAAGACGAGGCGGGCCATGGGCTGTACCTGTACTCGGCGGCTGAAACATTAGGCATTACCCGTGACGAAATGATTGAACAACTGCATAGCGGCAGGGCCAAATATTCCTCTATATTTAATTACCCCACCTTAACGTGGGCCGATATTGGCGCTATCGGCTGGCTGGTGGATGGCGCGGCTATTATAAACCAAGTACCTTTATGCCGCACCAGCTACGGCCCTTATGCGCGTGCTATGGTGCGCATTTGCAAAGAAGAAAGCTTTCACCAGCGGCAGGGTTTTGATATATTGCTCATGCTGAGTAAAGGTAGCCCCGGGCAGCATGATATGGCACAAGATGCCATTAACCGCTGGTGGTGGCCCAGTTTAATGATGTTCGGGCCACCGGACGAGGCCTCGCCGCATACTGAGCAAAGCATGCGATGGAAAATTAAGCGCCTGAGCAATGATGAGCTTAGGCAAAAATTTGTGGATATATGTGCGGGCCAGGTAAAGGCGCTTGGATTAACGTTGCCCGATGCAGAATTGAAATGGGATGAAGAAAGCGGCCATTACAAATTTGGCGAGATAAACTGGGACGAGTTTTGGAACGTGGTAAACGGAAACGGGCCTTGTAATAAAGAACGCATGGAAGCAAGACAAAAAGCCTGGGATGACGGCGCATGGGTGAGGGAAGCTGCGATGGAATATGCTAAGAAAAAGGAGAAGAAGCCCCGGCCCTGAGGGAGAGGAGAGAGAAAAGAAGCCCCTGCCCTAAAGGGAGCAGAGAGAACGAGAGAAGAAGCCCCATCCCTAAAGGGAGCAGAGAGAAAAAACGGAAGCCGCTGCCCTAAAGCGGTGCAGTAAAGACAGTGAGGAGGAAATATTCAATAAACAATATTTAACATTCAATACTCAATTTTACAAAAACTTGTGAAATGATTGATAAGCAGGATGATAAAAATTGGTCAAGCCACATAGTGGCGAAATCTTAGTAGCAATATTGAACGAGCGTGTTTTTAAAGCTCCATCGGAGCGGCATATTTAAAAAGGACAATTACACAATTGCAAACAAAAAAGTTGATAAATGCGACTATTTAATAAATATTACTACGGAGATTTCGGGGAAGAGAAAAACGAAACTGCTGCTGAAAAAAGTAACGGGTTTGCGAGCCCCCCTTTAGGCCCGCCCGTGCCGGTACAGACAGGGGTAGGGGGATTGGGGGCTTCCTGGCCTCTTTGGGAAATATTCATCCGCAGCAAACAGGGGCTTGACCATAAACATGCCGGCAGCCTGCATGCGGCAGATGCCCAAATGGCAATGGAAAATGCAAGGGATGTGTATTGCCGCCGTATGGAAGGAGTGAGTATATGGGTGGTTGAAAGCAAATACATACACGCCAGCAACCCGGATGAAGCAGAAAGCCTTTATGATCCCGCTAATGATAAGGTTTACAGGTACCCAACTTTTTACAATATTCCGGAAGAAGTAAAGAATATGTAAGTAGCAAAAAAGTTGATTGGTAACAAACCAGTTGATTGGTAAGAACCAGTTGGTTTGTAAAAAGAATAGTTGATTAGTAAGAGCCGGTTGAAGAGTAAAGCTATGTAACTTAAATTTATGAATGATAATTCGCACCAGAGTTTCACTGACTTAGAAGTTTGGAAAAAAGGAAGAGAACTTAAAAATGAGATTTTTCAATTGGTTAAGCTGTTTCCTCCCGAAGAAAAATATAGATTGGCGGATCAACTTATACGCAGCTCAAGATCTGTCACTGCCAACGTAAGCGAGGGACATGGAAGATTTTCATTTAAAGACCAACTACACTTTTGTATTCAATCACGTGGCTCTTTAAGTGAAACATATAACCATTTAATTGATGCAATGGATTGCAGCTATATTACTGCAGAGCAGTTGGATTATTACAAAACGAAAATTGATGGGGTTGGCAAATTATTAAATGGTTATATTGTTTACCTAAGAAAAAACTTATAAAAATTTGGTGATGGATCAATATAAAAAACCAGGTGATCAACTAAGCAGCCAATCAATAGACCCTTACCAATCAACTATTCCCTTACCAATCAACTATTCTTCTACCAATCAACTGATTGACTACATCCTCCATCTTGCAGATAATGCTTTGGTATTAGGCCATCGCAACAGCGAATGGTGCGGCCATGCGCCTGTATTGGAACAGGATATTGCCATAACCAATATTGCATTAGACCTTATTGGGCAGGCGAGAAATTTTTATCAATATGCAGCTTTGCAATCCCACACCACCGGAGTTTCTGAAGATACTCTTGCATATTTTCGGGAGGCAAAAGACTTTAAAAATTGTTTATTAGTTGAGCAGCCAAACGGCGATTGGGCAGTAACAATATTAAGGCAGTTTTTCTTTAGCACATACCAATATTATTTATATCAGCAATTACAAAGCAGCAGTGACTTGCAAATTGCAGCTATTGCAGAAAAAGCCTTTAAAGAAGTTACTTACCATTTACGCTGGAGCAGCGAATGGGTAATACGGTTAGGGGACGGCACCGGCGAAAGCCATGAGCGCATGTTGCACGCAATTAATATACTCAGCCCTTTTACAAGTGAATTATTTATCCCCGCTAATTACGAAAAAGCCGCCGCTACAGAAGGCTTCGGAACAAATATTCTTTTACTAAAGCCCTTATGGCAACAAAAAGTAAAAGAAATTTTTACGGAAGCAACCCTGACAAATACATTTTTCTTTAAAGAAGGTAATACAAAGTTCTCAGGTAAAGAAGGACGTCATACAAAACACCTTAATGCTATTTTAAAAGAAATGCAGATTTTACAAAGAACATTTCCGGGCGTGGAATGGTAGCTAAAGCCCCCTATTTTGAAACAAGTATGTTATTATCACTTAACCATTCGGCTAACCGTTGCGGCCAGTTTTTTAAAGAGTAAAGTTTAGACCTGTTGCCCATATTAAAACCGTGGCCGCCTTGTGTGAATATATGCAGCTCAACAGGCACCTTTGCTGCCCTGTACAAATGAAAAAGTTTTATAGTAGATTCAGAACAACATGGGTCATCATTTGCTGCAAGCAAAAAAGCAGGCCCGGTGTTATGTGGTATTGAATCGGGTATATAACCCGGCCCAGGGTAAATAAGTATTTGAAAGTTAGGCTTGCCGTTAAGCCTGTCAATAGGGTCAGGCGCGTTTGCATTTCCTTGCCCCGGTGCGTAAGCTATCATGTCTGCAACTTCGCCGCCGGCAGAAAATCCCATTATCCCTATCCTGTTTGTATCAAGGTTCCATTCAACTGCCCGGCTTCGTACGAGACGCATAGCCCTGTAAGCATCTTCGCGCGGATGAATATCTACTGAATAAGGTGAACCTGTATCACGTCCAAGCCGATATTTTAAAACAAAAGCGGTAACGCCTATGTTGTTTAAAAAAACTGCGGGATCTACCCCTTCTGCATTATACACAAGCAGCCGGTGGCCGCCGCCTGGGCATATAACCACTGCCGCTCCTGTAGCTTTTTCTTTTGGTGCAGGGTAAACTGTTATGGATGGATTATTTATATGCCTTACCCAATAATCCTTTGCTTCCTCCGGCTGGTTATGCAGATTTTCAAAACCAGGGGCTCCATTAGACCAAAGCGGAATTTGTTCTGGCTTCTGTTGCGCCAATACAGATAGTGGCAACATGATGATAAGCAGGCAAGTTGTTAAGTTATGTTTCATTATTGCGGCTTTAAAAGTGTTGCTATAAAAATGCAGCTTAAAATTATATGACTATCCGCATATAGCAACCGGAATAAGCCTTAGTGTCCTTTGTGTAGCATTTTCTTCGTGAATCTTTGTGGTTTTATTTCTTTTTTACCACAAAGCGCTCAAAGGAAGATCACAAAGCACACAAAGGTTGTTCATAACATTGTTTAGGTTGATATATGTGGATAGTCATATAAAATTATGTGATAAATATCCATTGTTCCTGCTATTTAAAAACTTAGGAGCGGTTTACTGCACAATCACTTAAAACATATTGCAAGAGATATCATAATACTTCAATATTCCTGCTTTTTAAAAATAAATATTTATTTCCCTTATGGAGATTCTTTGTAATAGCATCTTATAAACATACATACTGTTGTATGAAAAAAATACTGCTCTTCACCCTCCTTTTTATACTCGCCTTTGTTGGCGTTTATTATGCGGCGTCTTTGAATACAAATTTTAATGCAACCCGTTCGTGCAAAAAATTTGCGATACGTATTTCGGACAAAGACGAACTAAACAAGTTAAACTCATTTGCTGCCCAGGCAAAAATATTCGCTGCTGAAAATAGTTACAATACCGGGTTTTGCTTTTTATTGGATATGAGCTTGCCGGGAGGGCAGAACCGATTTTTTGTCTATGACCTTGATCGCGACAGTATTCTGAATGCCGGCCTGGTGGCACACGGCAGTTGCAATACCCGTTTTCTTGAAAAGGCTGCATTCTCTAACCAGCCCGGCTGCGGATGCAGTGCTAAGGGAAAATATAAAGTGGGGTATAGATATAATGGCCGGTTTGGCATTGCTTATAAACTATACGGGCTTGATAAGAGCAACAGCAATGCTTTTGACAGAAATATTGTGTTGCACAGCTATTACCTGGTACCTGAAAAAGAAGTAAAGCCTTTCCCCATCTGCAATAGTCTTGGGTGTGCTATGGTTTCAGATGGTTTTATAAAACAATTGGCGCTTAAGATTGATGCATCCCAACAACCTATTTTATTATGGATATTTGAGTAAATGGTAAAATGGCCGGGTTCCCGCAGCCATCCTGCCAAAAAACGAAACTACCGTGATCACTTCTTTTTCGGGCCATGCGCCAATACATACCTGGCTACATCATTTCCTAATTTATTGGCTGCATCAACATCGAAGCCATAATGAATGCCGCCATAAATGCGACTCCAACCGTTTTCGGCCTCACCTATCGTTAATGACTGTATCACCCTTGCAGGCTCACCTGCTGTTGTAGTGTGCAATTCAATCGTATTTTTACCCCCAAAAAATACTTTTAATATTTCAAAGCCCGCTGTAACAGTGCCGCAGTGGCCACATGGGTAGCTTGGGTGCGGAGGCGTGGCAAGCAATGGCTGCCATGCTGCATAATTATTTGTAACATTACCATCAGCATTAGCATTTAACGCGGTAACAGGCCGCCAGAAAAGATAATTGTATTTGCCATCCCAAATAGCTATGCGTGCATCCGCTTCGGCAATATCAGTCAGCAAAAAAATAAGCGCGTTATCTTCCAGTGATGTATGATGTTGTATAGCCAGTTGCCGTGCCGCTTCATTTACGGTTAATTCTGCATCCTGCTTATAAAACTGCGCGATATGCGTTTGTTCCGCTGTGCGTGTAGTGCTCTTTAAAGAGCCAATATCTGCCACTTCGGCAAGCGCCTTTTTAAAACCTTCGCTGCTTACCGCAGGTGGCGGCAAAGGGCGAAACTGGTTACATGCTTTAAGCAAAAAGGGTTTTACCGTTCCCCATTGTTTGTTAACGCCCGGCATAAAAGCAGGCGGGGTTGGACGATATTGGCCTGCACCAGGTGTTTGTGGCCCGGGATAACTTATATTGGGTTCGCAACCATCATTCAATCGCAGGGCGATTATATCTGCTGCTGCGGCCGTACCTACCGCCTGGCCATTTGGTATGCCGTCATCTTTTACATTGCCCAGGCTGGCTGTGAGAGCCGAATCAAGCGAAGGTTTTTGTGCAGGAAAATAATTTACCAATACATCGTGTGCCGCCTGTGCCACAGCCGCCTCTGCAGATGCGGTTCCCGCAGGGCGCACGAAATAATGATAAGGCGTGCCAAATTGTTTAATGGAGTTTACAGCATCATACACTGCAATGGATTCAATAGCCTCTATACGGCTGCCTAAATTGCTGTTATAACCGGCAATTTTGGTTGCTTTCACGGTTATTAAGTTCCAGTCGGTTACAATATCAGCAGAAGCTTTGGTTGCAAATATTAAGGCAATAATAAAAAAAGAAAGATATTTTTTACCCTTTTTCATTGTATTTGGTTTAATAAATATTTGTTAAGTGGAGCAAATGTATTAATTCTATAGAAATAGTAGGTATTAATTTGAATGAAATTCTTACCCTTAAGTCAAAGTGATTCTTTCAAATGAATAATGACGGGGATAAAATAGACAGTTTATAGAGCCTGAAGCGGAGAAACTCTAATTTTAGTTATTAATTCTATACTGCGATTTCCGTAAGCACTTCTTCTTCCCTCTCCTCATTCCATTCCACGATAAAATTATTCATGCCTTCACCTGAAAGTATGCTCATATAACGCTGCTGCGCCAGTTCCAGCAGGGAAAGAAAAAGAAATATGGCATGTATCCTGTTCTCGCAAACCTCGAATAATTTTTCAAACGAAACGGTCTTTTCTTTATGCACCATGGCAAACATAAACTCGCGGCTGCCTTCCTGTGTGTAGTTATATTGCACAACCGTATGTACAGGCTTATTATTTCTCTCATGCAGGCGTTGCATAACCTTTTCAAAAGCTTTCATCAGCTTAAACATGGTAACCGTTTGTATCTCGGTACCCTCGGAAGCATCCTCGCCTATTTGTGAAAGTTCTTTTTGCAGGTTGCCGCGTTTTATCATCAGCATACGCAGGGCTTCCATCTCAGCCATTTTTAAAGATGCTTCTTTAAATCTTTTATATTCCAGTATTTTGTCAATCAGCTCCTGCCTGGGGTCAATCTCTGTGCCATCAGGCCCAATTTCTTTAC
>Ga0206915_1059_pt1 | contig 27486 bp, 25 predicted proteins | sample Alteio_BWOrgHeat_70_FD_152945 | JGI IMG/M metagenome (GOLD analysis project Ga0206915, IMG submission 152945) | Enriched cells from forest soil in Barre Woods Harvard Forest LTER site, Petersham, Massachusetts, United States -... | ecosystem: Environmental > Terrestrial > Soil > Temperate forest >...
GTCCACAAGTTTTAAGCAAATTTTGCTTACCTTCAGTTTAGGTTTTGCAGAAGCCTGCCGCCCACCGTAGCAAAGCTGTATCAGCGCTGTATCAAATTTCATTGGAAACCTTTTTTCTCACATTGAGGAGATGGTTGGTGGGCGACATTTTTTCTTGTGAGTGAAAAAAGATTTTTCGATGAAAAATAAACAACACACACTCGCTTACATTAAGCGTCAAGCAAAAAAATTAAAAAAGGAAAGTAGCATCAGCCATACGGAAGCGCTGGAAATAATCTCAAAATTATGCGGTTATTCTAATTGGATGCATTGTTATCGGTCGCTCAATCAGCAAAAGACCGATGAGGTCAAAATAGTCGACGAGTCGGTAGAATTGAGTTTCACCAATTGGTTAAAGAGGCATTCAAACAGAAATTCCCCTCTTGGTGATTTGGCTCAAGATACGATCAGAGATAAGACTTGGCCATCTTACAATTCGTTGAATGATTATCGATTTTATTTGTCTGCTAGAAACGCTTCTTATGCTGCCGTAGAAGCATTGGGCAGAGCGTGGAAAAGCTATAGGGCTTATTTGCGGAGAAAGAAAGTGCCCAATCTAAATAAGCGAACAACGAAAAAACCGGCGCCTAAAAATTACGACCAGCGAAAAATCGTATACGTCAGAGATGCAGCTCCAGTCCAGTTAGGTAAAAGAACCGTAGAAAAGTTCGTTCCTGGAGACAAGGCGTGGATATCCTGGGATGGACAAAAAGCTATTCCAGTCACAGTTACCGAGGTGAATGATAGGCATTACTCACTAAAAATTGAACGCCCGATAAAAAAAGCGGGGAGTAGCCATTTTTTATATTTAGATGAAGTTCGCAGCACGCCGGAATTGGCATGCATGAACTATGTCACATTTTGAGAAATTTTTTCAAGCAACGGGCCGTTTCAGTTCTTTTGAGACGGTCTGTTATTATTTTATAGCAAAGAAATACTTGCCAATCGGCTCCGATGTGGTAGCGCCTGTAACGGGCGTGAGAGTTCGAATCTCTTCTTCCGCACAAAGGACACTTTTTTAGTGTCCTTTTCTATTTTCAACGCATCTTCCGGTACTCGCTACCCTGCATCTGCCGCAGCCTTCAACGTCGCTATATCCAGCTTGATCATCTTCATCATGGCTTGCATAACGCGGCCTGCCTTTGCCCTATCCGGATCACTAAGGAGTTGGGGCAAAATGATGGGCGTTACCTGCCAATAAAGACCAAATTTGTCTTTCAGCCAACCGCATGCAATTTCGTTGCCACCACCTTCAAGGAGCCTGCTCCAATAGTAATCAACCTCTTCCTGGGAACCGCAGTTAACCGTAAGAGAGATGGCATCAGTCAGCGGATGGCCAGGACCTCCGTTCATCAAAATGATCTCCTGCCCTTCCAACTGTATAGATGCTACCAGCAGGGTGCCTTCTGGTCCGGGTGACCCTGGCATGTTGCGGGCGGCCCTGATCACTTTTGAATCCTTGAAAACGGAAAGATAGAAGTTCATTGCTTCTTCGGCATTGTTGTCAAACCAAATGAAAGGACTAATCTTTTGCATAAAATGACTTTTATGGTTTGCTATCAGCTACAGCAAACCGCATTCCCAAATTTTATTTCCCGGCACCCACCCGCTACAAAAAAGGCAGCGAACAGCTCTAAAACGCTCAGTTATTTGTTCGACAGAATTCTCTTCCCGTGCACAGTAAGGCGGCTAATTAAATATCGGCACTTTTTTATTTAATGTTTTAATCCGCAAGTCGAGGTTGGCCCAAGAAAATCACTACCCCTTATTCAACTCCAGCCTAAAGGTCGTTCCCTTGCCCGGCTCGCTCCATTTTACAAATATTTTCCCGTTATGGTATTGTTCTGCTATTCGTTTACTAAGGGTTAAGCCAAGCCCCCAGCCTCTTTTTTTGGTGGTAAATCCGGGTTTAAAAACCTTGCTGATGTTTGCTTTTGCAATGCCCTTGCCGGTATCGGTAACATCAATAATTACATCCTTTTCCAACTGCTGAATGGTTATCGTTATCCTGCCATGGCCTTCCATGGCGTCAAGTGCATTTTTTATCAGGTTCTCTATCACCCAGTCGAACAGGGGTGGTGATATCATTGCGATTATAGTATTTTCATTCTTTGTATCTAATATAAAATCAACTTTACCACCTGCGCGTTTACGCATATACTCCATCATATTTTTCACCTGTTCCACTACATTCTTTTCTTCCAGGTGCGGCTGGCTGCCAATCTTGCCAAAGCGGTCGCTTATCAACTCGAGGCGGTTTACATCTTTTTCAATTTCAGCAACTATCTTTTCATTTCCGGGAACATCTTTCAATACCTCAACCCAGCCTCTTAAGCTCGATACCGGTGTACCAAGCTGGTGCGCTGTTTCCTTTGCCATACCTGCCCACAACTGGTTTTGCACACTGCGGTGCATGGTTCTTTGGGCAATAATGGTTACAATAATAAAAAGTATAACTATTAATAACTGCACAATGGGGTAATACCTTATTTCGTTCAACAGCAAGGTGTGGCCGTAATAATACAGGTTCTTTTTTGCAGGATCAGTAGGGTCAGTCCATACAATGGGTTTATCTCTTGCACGATAGTCAGCCAGCTTTTTTGAAACGTAGTTTTTATCTTCGCTCACCTTTGCTGAATCAAGGTTTGCGAATGTTATAATGTGGCCGGATTCGTCTGTTTCAATAATAGGTATTGTCCGGTTTTCTGAAATGATGTCACCCACAAGCCTTGTACTTATTCCTGAGGAGTCGCTTACCAATAATTTACCGGCTTCCACCCATTGCGAAACCCTTTGTGTTTCATCCTTCTCAATTTTATCGGCAAGGTATTGCGAGTAAAAAACTGTTCCGGTAACAATGCCAATTGCTACAAGAAAAAATAATGTCCTAACATTCAGCCATTGCTGTATCATGCTTCTAATGTAGTTAAAAGTTTATTATTTGAAGCGCTAATTAGTTGGAGGAGGTAATGATTGAGAGAAAGTAATTGGCATTGGGGTTTCTGATCTTCTCCTTATTGTTTCACCGCTTCTTTATTATGTTCTTCTATAAACTGCAATATTTCACCCCTGCCCTGTTTTGTAGTGGCGCTGGTTATAAAACTCTGCGGAAGGAATTGCCATGTTAACCGCATGGTATCTAAAAAAGCTTTTACATTGCGTTGTACCGCTCCGGGTTTTTCTTTATCAGCTTTTGTAAATACAATGGTAAAAGGCACCTGCCATTTGCCAAGGTCGTTTACAAATTCAAGGTCAATTTTCTGCGGCTCATGGCGGCTGTCAACCAGCACAAAAACATTTACAAGGGTTGTTCTTTTGCGCAGGTAATCTTCAATCATTTTTGTCCAGTCTTTCCTGGTGGTTTGTGCAATTTTTGCATAACCATAACCCGGCAGGTCAACGAGATACCATTTAGTCACGGGGCCCTTTTCCCTGGCGCTGCTCTCTATTTCAAAATGATTGATGTTTTGCGTTTTACCGGGTGTTACCGATGTCTTGGCTAACTTGTGGTTGTTCACCAGCATATTAATGAGCGACGATTTGCCTACATTGCTCCGGCCTATAAAAGCATACTCCGGCCTGTCTGCCTTTGGGCACATGTCCACCGAAGGGCTTGAAATAACATAGGCTGTTTTTTTGAATATCATAAGAATTTATCAAACCCCGGGGGTTTTTAAAACCCCATGGTTTGCAAAGATAGCTTAAACTTTAAGGCTTTAATATGACCTACAGCATCCTATAATTAAATATATCATATCGCTTAAGAATGAGTAGAGGTTCAAAAAACCCCGAGGGTCTTCAAGACCCTCGGGGTTTACATTCCCCTTGGGTTCAGTAATTATCAATTTGAACTATTTTCTAATAATAGGTTGATCATGAAATTTTTTAAACTCTTTTAGAGCACCAAACCATCCTAACAATTCATCCCTACAGAGCCATGTTTCACGGTTACTTATTAATTCATGATAAGATGAATATGGCCATTTTTCAATATGATCGCAAATTCCGTGTTGAACAGCATTTGCGTGTATGTAGTGCACGATCTTAGAAAAATAAGACTCTGAATCAATCAATTTCCTGTTAAGGTTATCCATAAATAATTTTCCTTTTCTGTTATACTTTTTGTTGAACGCTTTTGTATAGCTGTTGCACCAATTGCCAAATTGCTCTGCAATGAAAAGAGAAAAATTGTCATCATATTTTTTTTGTAGAATTTTAGGCTTCATGTTATTAAATAGCATTTGTAACTCATTTGTTGGTTTTATTCTTACAAATAAATGAAAATGATTCGGGAGTAAAGTATAACAAAAAATATCTGCTACTGGCAAAACGAATTGTTGCATCTTCTGAATAAAATAACGATAATTATCTGGTTCTATAAACATTTTCTCATTTCCCACGGCACGGTTAAAAACATGATAATAATTATTTTCAATAAAGGGATCATTAAATTTCCGCATGGTAGAAAATTACTAAAAAGATAGCAATATAAAATATCAAAGGGATATTGCATTAAAAACCCCGAGGGTCTTCAAGACCCTCGGGGTTTATTGCGAATATCATTGTAATTAAACCTGCACCTATTGCGGCCTCGGCGGTCTTTTAGGCATTATCAAACTATCTGCCGGGTATTTTGCTTTTATGGTGTCCTTGATTGCATGGAACCAATTATTCAACGTTTGTTTTTCCGCATCTGAAAGTATCGCGTCTTTATGTATCCACAAGTATGAATCAAGCGGCATTTCACCCTTTTTTATCTGTTCTAAACAGTCATCCATCCTATGGTTTTGAAACGCAATGCGTGAACTTCCAAAATCACTGAAATTCAGGTGCCGCTTGCCTTCCTCAATATGATTATTAAGCCACCATGCTACAGGCTGAATATTATCGTACCACGGGTAAACGGTATTATTGCTATGGCAATCGTTGCATGCTTTTTTAAGGATAACATTCACATCGGCCGGTACGCCATATACATTAGCAATGTCTGTTGCCAAAACTTCAGTTGACTGATTTTTTGCAGGACGGATAAATTGAATGACAATAAGCACTATTACAATAACAATTAATATTTTTTTCCAAAGTTTCATGCGACTGATTTTAAAGATGGGTGTTATTAATGTAAAGATTAAAGGATAAATGTAATTAATACAACTTAACCAACATGCTCAAATCCCCATTTTATTTATAGCTGCTCATCAATTTAAAAGGATTTATCAAAATGTCTCCTGTCATTTCTTTTGGTACAGGCAAGCCCATCACTGTTAAAATAGTGGGCGCAAGATCGCCTAACTTGCCTGATTTAACTTCTCCACGCCAATCTTTATCAATAATAAAAAATGGAACCGGGTTAAGTGTATGTGCTGTGTTTGGCGATCCGTCTTCATTTATCATGTAATCAGCATTGCCATGGTCTGCGGTTAAAAAAATGGTATAATCATGTTCCAGCGCGGCGGTAACAACGCGCTCTACACAACCATCTACCGTTTCAACGGCTTTAATTACGGCATTCCACACACCGGTATGGCCTACCATATCTGCATTGGCATAATTTAAACAGATAAAATCTGCTGTTTCATTTTCAATTTCAGGTATAAGCTTATCGGTAAGTTCTTTAGCGCTCATTTCAGGTTTCAGGTCGTAAGTGGCAACTTTAGGTGATTGTACCATTATCCTGGTTTCACCATGAAAAGGCACTTCTCTTCCACCACTGAAAAAGAAGGTAACGTGCGGGTATTTTTCTGTTTCGGCAATGCGTATTTGTTTTTTGTCATTAGCCTCAAGCACTTCGCCAAGTGTATTTACCAGATTATCCGTTTCAAAAATTACGTGCACATTTTTAAATGAAGCATCATATTCTGTCATGGTTGTATAATGCAGGTTCAATGCATACATACCAAAGTCAGCATGATCCTCCTGCGTTAATACATGTGTTATTTCGCGGCAGCGGTCTGTGCGAAAATTAAAGCAAATAGCAGCATCGCCATCTTTAATGGTTGCCACCGGCTGCTGCGCTTCATCCAAAATAACAGTTGGCTTTATAAATTCATCCGTAACATTTGCAGCATAAGATTGTTCCACTGCTGCCACCGCATCGGCTGCTTTTTGCCCTTCGCCTTTTACAAGTGCATCATAGGCCAGCTTAACCCGTTCCCAGCGCTTATCGCGGTCCATAGCGTAATAGCGGCCGCTTACTGTAGCAATTTTTCCGGCAGAATTATTCAAATGCGCCTCTAGATTTTTAATAAAGCCTAATCCACTTTTGGGGTCTGTATCTCTTCCGTCGGTAAAGGCATGAATAAAAACATCTGTTAACCCTTCGGCCTTGCAAACATCACAAATGGCTTTTAGATGAGTGGTATGTGAGTGCACCCCGCCATCACTAACAAGGCCAAGCAGGTGTAATGCTTTGTTATTTGTTTTAGCAAATCGTATTGAAGCTAATAAGTGTTCGTTTTTGGCAAAGGAGCCGTCGCGCACTGCAACATTAATGCGCTGTAGCTCTTGGTAAACAATTCTTCCCGCACCAAGGTTAAGGTGGCCAACTTCGCTGTTGCCCATTTGCCCATCCGGCAATCCTACAGCTTCACCACAGGTTATTAAAGTTGTATTGGGATATTTACTGTAAAGCGATTTTACAAAAGGCACATTAGCGTTTTGAATAGCATCAGCCGATTTTACTTTGCCGAGCCCCCATCCATCCATTATTATCAATATAACCTTTTTATTTTTCATGGCGCAAAGCTACGTTAATTTGCGGTTTGCCGCTATAGGCGTACCTTTAGAACATTAAACTTTGGCTCAATTTTCGATGTCATAGAAGCAAATATATTCCGGATGAAAAAAATGTTATTAATAGCTGGTTTAGCGTTATCGTTAATGTCGTTTAAATATCAGTCAAAAGGCGACGATATTATAAATGCCCTTAAACAGGCAAACGTAACGCAGTTCAGCAGTTTTTTTGACAACTTTATTGATATTAAAATACCTGAAAAGGATGAGGCGAGAAATGTGGACAAAACACAGGCCGGCATTACAATGCGTAGTTTTTTTGAGCAGAATGGCATAAAGGGTTTTGACCTTACATCGCAGCGCGCAATGGGAGGCACCATGTACATGACCGGTAAGCTTGAAGGCGAAAAAAATTATAACCTTACTTTGATGATGAAAGATAAAGGAGATAAGCTTGCAATAATAACGATAAGGATCAATTGATCAATTAAAAAATATTTTTTGCAATCCCGCATAAAGCGGGATTTTTTTTGCTTAATAAAGAAGCCGGGTTTTAAAAACCCGGCTTCTCTTAAATTATTATTGTTTAATAATCATATACATCTAATCAATAACTTTATCGCCTTTCAAATAAATAGTGTATGAAAAAATTAGTTATTACGGTATTTGCTGTTGGAATAGTATTTTCTGTTATTGCACAACAATCTTATACACCTGCACCTGAAAATTTAAAAGCGCGTGAATGGTTTGCCAATGCAAAGTTTGGCTTGTTTATACATTGGGGGCCCTTCAGTATTCCCGGCAGTGGCGAGTGGGTGATGAATGACAGGAACATAACCGTTAAGAATTATACAAGGCTTATGCATTTTTTTAACCCCATTGAATTTAATGCACAGCAATGGGTTAGCATGGCGAAGGGTGCGGGCATGAAATATATAACCCTTATTACAAGGCATCACGATGGCTTTAGTATGTGGAATACAAAATATTCTGATTTTAATATCATGAATTCGCCATACAAAAAAGACGTGGTAAAAATGATGGCTGATGAATGCCATAAGCAAGGCATAAAATTATTTCTTTATTATTCCCTGCTGGATTGGCGCCGGGATGATTATCAATATTCGACAGGCCGCACGGGGCAGGGTACGGGAAGAACAGTACACGGCAAATGGGAAGATTATGTTCAGTTCATGAAAAACCAATTAACTGAACTGCTTACCAATTATGGAGAAATTGGAGGGATATGGTTTGATGGCTATTGGGATCAAACTGCGCCTGAAGGAGCAGCTGACAGAAGCCCACGGCTTGACTGGCATTTGGGTGAAATTTATGCACTGATACACAAATTGCAGCCACAATGTTTAATAGGCAATAATCACCACCTTACCCCTTTTCCCGGCGAAGATTTTCAGATGTTTGAACGAGACCTGCCGGGTGAAAATAAATCAGGCTTGAGCTATCAAAAACCATCTGACCAGTTACCGCTTGAAACCTGCGAAACCATAAATAATTCATGGGGTTTTAATATTACAGATACCTCCTACAAAACGCATAAACAACTGATTGATTATCTTGTAAGGGCCAGTGGTTATGGCGCCAACTTTTTGCTTAACATAGGGCCTACGCCTAACGGGGAAGTTCAGCCTGAATTTAAGGAAAGGCTGGCATATATGGGTACGTGGTTAAAAACGTATGGCGAAAGCATTTATCATACCAGGGGCGGGTATATGCGGCCGGCTGACTGGGGCTGCCTGACTGAAAAAGATGGAAAAATATTTGTTCATGTATTAAAGGCAAACACAGCGATAATTACCCTGAAAAATTTTCCATATAAAACAATTACAAAAGCCTGGTTACTTAAAGACAAGTCAAACATCAACGCGCAGGTAAGTAATGGAGTTGCAAGTATTACGCCAACTGTTTGGGACAGCAACGAACCGGATGAAGTAATTGTGCTGGAAACAGGCAATTAATTATTGACATAAGTGTGAGAATAGAACCCTTTTTCGGGCAAAAATGGTACAGATAAAGAAAAAATAATTGCAAATTTTTTAAAAAACCAGCTTGGTTGTTCTAAAGAAAAGATAATTGCAATAGATATAAAAATTTATTTATATTATTGCTTATGATTCTGAAAATAATTGTAGTATTTACTATTGCATTTGTTTTTGGTTATTTTTTTGGCGGTAAGACAAGTAAAAAGACGAAAGAGAAAGAAGAAAAGAATCAAAAGGCAAAAGAAAACGAGGATGCCGAAATAAAGACCAGGATGTTAAATTGAAATGTGGCTTTTATCTTTATACCAAACAGAGACGGGTAAGAATAATATCTATTCATCCAACTTTGTTCCCTGTTTTGCAAAAGGCAGAGATTGTTACTGACTTAGGGGCAGTTACAGTTTTCAAAAATCTCCGCAAATGATCCCATGAACTTCTTGAACCCGTAAACCTCCTGAATTTTCAAACATTCAAACCCTCAAAAATCCTCCAAACCACTAACTCGTTAGATATCATAAAGATGATCATTTTATTTTACTCCTGCTGTTATGTGGATTGCTAAAAATATTATATTTGCTAAATATTACTAACTCACATTAAATTCTATGTTCCGTACCCCAAGATCCTTTATCGCATGGATAGCCGTGTTATGTATTGCCGTGTTATCCTGTCAAAAACCTTATGATGTCATCATCAATAAAGGTACCGGTACCCAGGGAGGTACAGCAATCTTTATACTTCAGGGTGCGCCGGATGCCTGTTACTTACCAATTTTAAATGGTTCTTATGTAGCGGGAACGGCAGTTACAGCTGCTAACACAATTGAAATAGCAATAAATGTAAGGCTGATAGGCTCTTATTCCATCTCGTCGGGTATTGCAAACGGTATTTCATTTTCTGCTGAAGGCACCTTTACCGCCATTGGCCCGCAAACTATTGTGTTAACGGCTTCGGGCACACCCGTTACTACTGGTTCTTTTAGTTTTCAACCCGGTATAAACGGCTGTTCTTTTTCTATTGACTTTTCAGCAACGGGTGGCAATACTGCTGTGTTTACCCTGGATGGTTCGCCAAACGCATGCACTTCTCCAACTGTCAGCGGCGCCTATATTGCAGGGATAGCGTTGGATACCAGTGATAGGGTTAGTATTACAGCCAACGTAACAACTGCAGGCACTTATAACATCAGCACAGCCACTGTAAATGGTATTAAATTCAGCGGCAGCGGTACGTTGGCCATTGGTACACAAACAATTGTTTTAGCAGGCTCAGGTACACCGGCAGCTACCGGTACAAATAATTATACCGCAGCCACAAACGGATGTTCATTTCCTGTAGCTGTTATAGCAGGCACCCCGGCGGTATATACTTTAAGCGGAGCGCCAAATGCCTGTACTGCCGCGGTAACCAACGGCATCTACCAGGCAACGGTTCCTTTAAATGCAGCTAACACGGCAGTTATTAATGTTAATGTAACCACACCGGGCACTTATAACATAATAACAAATGCTGATAACGGCATCACCTTTGCGGCAAAGGGCTATTTTGCAAAAGCCGGCAATAATATTCCTGTTACTTTAGCAGCCTCGGGCACACCCATAGCTGCAGCAACCAGTACTTTTACACCCGCAGAAGGGGCATCCAGTTGCAGTTTTATTGTAGTAACTGATTCTGCCGCAGCAACTACTGCTACCTATAGCTGCAAAATTGACGGCGTAGCTTATACGTTCACTAACAGGGCTCATGCCCAGTTTTCTGACCCGGTAGTCCCCAATTTATACAATTTGTTTTTGGATGGGTTTACCGGTCCGGCTAATGGCAGCACTGTGCCTGAATTCCAGATATTTATTACCAACGATAACAATTCGGCCATAGTGCCGGGTACATATAATGGTAATCAGGCCAGCGCCTTTCCGCCAAATGGTTACAGGATTGAAATTGATTTTCCTCTTTTAAATCCCGACCAATCCACAACAACCTGGAACACATCCACTTCGTTATTATCGCAAAACCCTCCTTTCACTATTGTGGTAACTGCTGTTACGCCTGCACATGTTACAGGAACTTTTAGCGGCACACTAACCAATACCTTACAGGGAAGCACTGCCCAAAAAGTTATTACTGAAGGAGTGTTTGATCTGCCGGTGCAGTAGAGGGGGTGGGTTCAAAGTGTAAGGGCTAAATGGCGGGCGTCAATGGGTTTCAACTCTTTATTCGTATTTCCCTATCTTACAAAAAATATCATTATGAAAAGGTATTGCTATGCCTGCATCGTACTTGCTTTAACAGCCTGCACCAGCCCAAAGCAAAACGCTATGGATGGCGCTTACAAAATGTTATCCCAATCTTTTAAAGGCGCAGCAATTGATACAACTTTTACACAGCATAAACAGGTAAAAATTTATGCCGGCGATTATATGATGTATGTTCGCATAAACCCTACTGATGCTGTTGCTGCCTTTGGTATTGGCACTTACTCTACTGACTCAGGAAAGCTTACAGAAAACATTATGTACAGTGCTACAGACACGACTGCAAATACCAATACTTTTTCGGGCACGGTTAATATTACCAAAACGGATAAAGGCTATACACAGGTGATACCAGAGATAATGTCTGATAAAGGCAAGATACGGCTAACGGAAGAATATGAATCCACAGGCACTTCGTCTGCATCGTTGCTGGACGGCGCATGGAAACAGGTTTCAGCATATACTTTTTCCGGGAAAGATACTGTACAGTGGAATGATGTTCAATACAAAACATATTATGCGGGCAATTTTGTATATGGTGATTATACAGAGCAGGCAATGGGAAGAGAAAACAAAAAACACACTGTTGCCACTTATGGGACATTTGAATTAACCGGCGACAGTTTGCTAAAAGAAACAATAACTGCTTCAAATATATCCGCACTAAATGGGCAAACTTTTGACCTGGCTATTAAAATGAACGGCAATGATTCATATACACAAACTGTTACCGGTAATAATCAAAAAGAAATAGCAGTGTACCAGCGTATGAAAAAATAAGGAAAGGAGTTTTGTATATAAAAATGAATTCTGTACTAATAAGATTTTATACTCTTTTTGGCGAAGTCATTTTTAGTGACCAAAGAATTAAATATACTGTTCTCCAATTGGCTAATATTTTTTATATAAAATTTTCCTTTTAATAATTAATTCGTCGCACAAACTAAAACAAAATAAATTCGCTTAAAGATTAAATATAGTGGAACCAATTAAAACAAATTTGAGCAATTTAAGTGATAAGCAAACTGAAGCCGTAATTAGTGATGAAAAACGCATATTGGTTTTAGCGGGTGCAGGTTCTGGTAAAACAAAGACACTTTTACAAAAAATTATTTATTTGATTGAAGAGAAAGGAATAAGCCCCTCCAGTATTCTTGCAATTACTTTTACAAAAAATGCGGCTAATGAAATGATTGATCGGTTAATTATTTCAGCAGACGAAACAGGTGAGTATGAACGTATTTTATTTAATAAAACCAAAAACAAAACGGAAAAGGGTAAAGAGAGATATTTCTATCAGAAGAAATTTAAGTGGATTGACGGCTTAACAGTTAGGACTTTTCATAGTTTCTGTTATAACATTTTGAGAAATTATGGTGTTAATCAATTTGACAATAAATTTAGAATAATTGGCGATGAAAAAAGAGACGAAGAAGATGAGCTGTCTAAGCATGTTGCCCCGGAAACTATATTTGATGCTTTCCATAGACTGTTAATTGAAGAATGTAATGACAATAATTATTTGGTTAACCTGAAGCGATATATTTTAGATTATATTATTGACAAAATTCACCTGGAAGACTTTAAAAAAAGGAACTTATCCAAGGATGGAAAGTATTTTACTACACTTGATGGGACAAAAGTTAGATCTAAATCTGAGCAATTTATTGCAGACTGGTTTTATAGGCATAGCATTAAATATGAATATGAACCTTTACTTAATGTGAAGGATTTTTCGTTCCATCCAGACTTTTTTATTCCCGAAGCAAATCTTTATATTGAACATATAAGCGATAAAAGCTTTGCTATAAAAGATAAGGAAGAGCAATTTCAAAAAGGAAACCTGCTTCTGGTGAAAACTTATGAAAGCATGACCAAAGATTCCGCTTTATTTAACCATACTTTAGATAGTATTATAAAAAACCGGTTGCCGCCAAACTATCATAGTACTGTGTCACTTTCATATAAAGAAGAATTCAACGGTTATCATGAAGACGTAAAAGATTTCGTTACACAGATTATGAGGGTCACCGACATGATCAAAGTTGAAAACCTTGATCCCCTTACAGTTTTACAGGATGCCAAAAAAGACCAGCATGAGAGGGTGAGAAACTTCTATGAATTGGCAATCCCAATTTTAGAGAAATACAAACAATATTGCATTAACAAATCTTACCTTGACTTTAATGATCTAATTTCAGAGAGCGCTTTGCTATTTCAAAATCAAGCTGACATTGCTAATAAATTCAAAAATAAATATCAATATATCTTGGTTGATGAATTCCAGGATGTAAATAATTTGCAGGTAGAATTAATAAAGCTGCTCCTTACCGGAGAAACACAACTCTTTTGTGTAGGAGATGATTGGCAAAGCATTTATGGGTTTAGGGGCTCAAATGTTGGTTATATTATTGAGTTTGAGAAACACTTTCTCAATTCAAAAGTTTTTAAACTAAACTTGAACTACCGAAGCACCGAAAACATTGTGGGAGCCAGTAACGAAGTGATAAAACATAATAAATTCAAAGTTGAAAAAGAAATTTATGCATCTAAGAAATCAGAACATAAAATTGTTGTGTATGCAGGCAATAGTGAAGAAGAAAATGTTCAGTTTTGCTCAGATAAGGTAAAAGAGTTTCTCAATGATGGGGTAAATATTGAAGACATTTTGTTTCTCTACCGGCGGAGTAAAATGTATTCACCATATTTTTATTGGTTTCGAAATGAAGGGATAAAAGTTCCAAATAAGACTATTCATGCTGCAAAGGGACTGGAAGCCAAAATTGTTTTTATACTCGGTTTAACCGAAGGTTACGGGGGCTTCCCAGATATTTGGCTTGAAGACAGGATTTTTCAGGTAATTAAGAAAGTAAATCACGATTTGCTATTAGAAGAGGAAAGGCGATTGTTTTATGTTGCACTTACAAGAGCAAAAGAAAAATTATTTTTGATTACGGAAAAAGGAAATGAATCAAGCTTCTTGAAAGAAATTCCTGATAATTATACTGTTAAATCTGGATTACCATTAAAATCAGTAGTGGAAAAAGTAATTACTTGTAGTAAGTGTTTTAGTCAATTAGAAAAATTACATAAATTTTGCCCTTACTGCGGAGAGAAAACATTTGAATGAGAGTTGATCAGTATTTCATTATGAACTCAATTCACCATCTTTATAATTGTTTTTCTACCGGCAAAAGTATCTCGTTAGCTACTTTACTTAAGCCCGGACTTTAACCAACCACCGGCCTGCTCTCCAGCGCTGTTTGAATAATATTTAATATGCGCTGCCGCTCATCACCCACAAGCGTTAAGCGAGGCGCGCGTACATACTCTGTGCCAAGCCCAACTTTTGCTTCACACAGTTTAATATACTGCACAAGCTTGGGGTGAATATCAAGTTCAAGTAATGGTATAAACCAACGGTAAATGGCGGTGGCTTCCTGTATGCGACCGGCTTTTGCCAATGTATAAACGGCAACTGTTTCTTTAGGGAAAGCGCATACAAGCCCGGCCACCCATCCGTCTGCGCCAAGCAATAACTCTTCCATGGCAATAGTATCAACACCGCAAAGAATGTTGAAGCGTTTGCCAAAACGGTTTATCATGCGTGCCACGTTTGTTACATCGCGCGTTGATTCTTTTACAGCCTGTATGGTGGGGCTTTCCGCGAGCTCGGCAAACATATCCAGCGTAACCTCAATTTTATAATCAACCGGGTTATTATAGATCATTATGGGCAGTGGCGTTGCTGCTGCAATAGTTTTAAAATATGTAACAGTTTCGCGGTGGTCGCTTTTATAACGCATAGGCGGCAACAGCATCAGGCCCGCAGCACCCCATTTTTCCGCGTTAAGTGCTTCATTAACCGCTACAGTTGTGGAACCTTCAGCGATGTTAAGTACTACAGGCACTTTGCCATCAACAACCTGTAAAGTTGTTTTTACCAATATCTCTTTTTCAGCGGAAGTTAATACACTTGCCTCACCCAGCGTCCCGCCCAAAACAATCCCATTAACCCCTGCTTCAACCTGCGCCTGTATGCCTTTAATAAACATATCAATATCCAGTTCGCCGTTTGCAGTAAATTTGGTGGTCACCGCTGGGAATACCCCTTTCCATTCTATGCCCATTTGTTTTGGTTTTAAAAAGTTGCTGCAATCTACGAATTACGAATCAATACGAACCTGCCAGCCGGTAGGCAAGTTTACGAATTGGAGGACAGGTCCATCTACGAAATACGAATCAATACGAATTTACGAATTGGAGGATATAAAGGAAGCGGATTGAATTTTGAAGGTTTCGCATTTGTAAAAGGAGTGCAGAAATCGCATCATTCTTTATTCGTAAATTCGTATTGATTCGTAATTCGTAGATTTACAAAAGATATTCAACTTTCGCACATACAATTTGTTGCCATGAACAATTATCCCAGCATTTTTAACGACGTAATCGGCCCTGTAATGCGCGGGCCATCAAGTTCGCATTGTGCCGCTTCGTTGCGCATAGGCAGGCTGTGCCGCGACCTGGCAGGTGGTAACATGCAACACATATTGATAGAGTTTGACCCTAATGGCTCGCTTGCAACAACACACAAAAGCCAGGGGTCGGATATGGGTTTGTTTGGCGGTTTCCTTGGCTGGGAAGCGTATGATGAACGCTTACCGGAATCAGAAAAATTTATGGGCATTGCGGGCATTACCGCGGAAATTGAGATTCATGATATTGGCGCCACGCACCCCAACACCTATAAATTAACGATGAGCAATAAAGAAGAGTGCCGCAGGCTTACAGCCATTTCAACAGGCGGGGGAATGATAGAGGTGATTGAGATTGATGGCGTGGCAGTGAGCATGAAAGGCGACTTTTTTGAAACACTTGTTTATTGCAACAGCACAAACAACATTGTTGATTTTTTGAATAATGCTTTTGAGTACGACGAAATTACCCTGCACCATGGCGACATTGATTTTATAGAAATTAAAGCTCAGGAATTTTTGCCGGAAGGATTGTGTAATGAATTATTGGAAATGGATGAAGTGCTTTTTATAAAAAAACTTGCACCCGTTTTGCCGGTTATGTCAAGAAAAGATTTGGAAGTGCCTTTTATTACCTGTGAAGAAATGTTTGCCTATAATGAAGATAAAGGTCTGGAGTTATGGCAATTGGCAACGGCCTATGAAAGTGCAAGGGGCAATATTACCGGTGAAGAAGTTTTTGAAAAGATGCGCGCTATTGTGCGCATTATGTCTGATTCAATCCAACTGGGGCTGAAAGGAACAACGTATGACGACCGTATATTGGGCAGCCAGTCGCCACAGTTCAGGGAACAGTTGGATAAGAACAGGCTGATTGGTGGCAACGTTAACAATACCATCATCATGTATGTAACAGCTATGATGGAGGTAAAAAGCTCTATGGGTGTTATTGTTGCCGCTCCAACCGCAGGCAGTTGCGGTGCACTGCCCGGGGCATTGATCGGCATGGCTGATGCAACAGGTTTGCCGGAAGATGAGGTGGTGAAAGGAATGCTTGTTGCCGGTTTGATCGGCGTATTTATAACAGCACATGCAACATTCGCAGCCGAGGTTGGCGGGTGCATGGCAGAAACCGGCTCCGGCGCAGGTATGGCTGCTGCGGCTTTGGTTGGTATGGTAAACGGAACATTGCAACAGGCTATAGGCGCGGCTTCTTTGGCGCTGCAAAATTCTTTGGGGTTGATCTGCGACCCCATCGGTAATAGGGTTGAAGCGCCATGCCTGGGAAGGAATGTGATGGCGGCAACCAACGCCGTATCGTGTGCAAACATGGCTTTGTCAGGCTACAATTATCTTATACCATTGGATGAGGTGATTGAAACCATGCAACTGGTGGGCAACGAGATACACCACACCCTGCGTTGCACTAACCTGGGTGGATTGTCGGTAACAAAAGCCGCAAAAGAAATTGAAGCAAGGTTGAATGAACAGCCGCAAACATTTTTTAAAGTGTGCTGAAGGCTTTAATATCTATTCCAATAAACCCGCCGTATCATCCAGCAGGTTCATATTTACAGCATCTGCTCCGGCGATGCCTTCAATGGAGCCACGAATATGCGCTGCATTAAGTAATACTTTTTCTAATTGTTTTTCGCGGGCTTTCCATAATTTCTCCATGGTATCACGCTCGCGCTGAATGCCCATCTTCATGGCCATAAAGCCTTCGCGTATGGCTTTCCATTGTTCCGAAAATTCATTGCCGATGAGGTAATCATACAGCATCACCATTTTCTCACCTTTATTTTCCTGGCTTTTTTTGGTGTCGGCGATTTTTAATATGGCGTTTCGTAGTAATAATGCTACACTTCTAACCTCGCTGAATGTGCAGATATATACACCATCTTTCTCACCAAAACGTTCCATATCTTTTGGCAGTGTTTGTGTAACGATAATGGCAACATCCGCACCCAGGAAACGCATGTCCTTCTTTAATTTTTCTATCCAGTCTAATGTAAAGTCTTTGGTACGTTTGCTTTCATAAATGATCTTTCCTGCTTCGTTGCCAAATTGGTTACGCACTATTTGAATACAGTCTGCCCCCTTCACACCCTTCCCAACTTCTTCTATCAAATCAAAAGGAAAAGTTGCGCGCAATATTTCTTCCAATAATAGTTCCTGTGCTTCGCCCTGTAATTGCATGCTGCCCTGCTCCTGCTTGCGCTTTAATTCATCTACCAGCCTTTTATTGTCATCCAGTTGCTTTTGTAATTCTTTGATCTGGAGCAAGTGTTCCGTATCTTTTATCAGCATCCTTTCATTTTCTTCTTTCCAAATTTGTTCCTTCAGCTTTTCACGTTCCAGCATAAGCGTGCGCTGTATGCTAAGTTCCAGTTCTTCTTCCTTGATTTTAAATGCCGCTGCCTGCTGCAAAAACTCCAGTTCTTTTCTTCGGGCTTCTTTTAATTTCTCTTCATTATCTGCAACGGACTGCTGTAATAATTTCATCCTGTTCTCAAAATCGGCGCTTATGCTTTTGTTTACCGATTCCCTTATTTCAGCCTGGATTTTTTGTTTTTCCTCGGCAAGCCGTTTGATTATTTCAGCATCTTTTGCCTGTATCTGCTGCAGGAACAAAGCCTCCTTTTGTTTGTATTCTTCTTCTTTACGTGCCTGCCATTTTTTGGCCTCTGTATTCAGTTCGCGCTGCACTTCTTCCCTGAAAGCATCCGTAGGTTCAAACTGGTTGCTGCATTTAGGGCATACGATCAATCCTGCCATACTCAAATTTTTTACAATATTACTTTATTAGTTGAGGAGGGCAAACGGATATAAATATTTAAAGTGGCCGGGCTTAACAAAAATCTTATGTAAAATGTATATATTGAAGCATCTATTGTTTAGTAGAAAGATTCGGAAAGCATGAAAATGACCCTGAGCATTTGTTTTACGTTTATAATTATCGCCTGTGGCAGTGCAAAAATTGCGGGTGCCCAAAAGGCATTTGCGCAATACGGCAAAGAGGAACAATTAACGGATTCCTTTTTACATGCACTTCAACGCCAAAACGATATCGTAATTGCAACGGCGATTGAAAACAATTCATTCGCTAAAACTATTACCTACCAAATACTTGCAATGAAAAATGGCGGCTGGAAAGGGTATAAGTATGTAAACAGCAGCCGCTCACCCGGGTTGCGTGTCAATGAAATGAATGTTCCGAAAGCCGCCGGTGATTCTTTGATATTGTTTCTTAAACAAATAGAAGTCTGGAAGATAAAAAATGATGAAGGAAGAACTACTTGCAATGCAGTTATTAATGACGGCAGTACCTGGCATTTATTTATTATTATGCCAACAAGGGTCATCGAATCCAGTTTTTACGAGCCTGAATTTTATCAGCAAAATTGCTCAAATGCCAACCGTAAACTTTTCCTGGATGCTATTAACAAAATAAGGCAGGTTTTTGTGCAATAGCACTTATCCATTTGTAAAGGTTGAAAAAATTAATAATCTGATTTAGGGGCGGCAGGCCTCCATCTCCCCAAAAAAGCTACTTTTGTGCCCTTAAAAATTTCTTATCATGGAAAAAGGGCCAGTATCGCAATATATTTTACACCATTACCGCCATTTTAACGCGGCCGCTTTAATAGATGCGGCTAAAGGCTATGAAACCCATTTGCTGGATAACGGTAAAATGATGGTTACGCTTGCAGGCGCGATGAGCACTGCCGAACTGGGTTTATCGCTGGCTGAAATGATACGGCAGGATAAGATACACATCATCAGTTGTACAGGAGCCAACCTTGAAGAAGACATTATGAACCTGGTTGCCCACAGCCATTACAAAAGGGTGCCCAATTACCGTGACCTTAGCCCGCAGGAAGAATGGGATTTGCTGGAGAACCATTACAACCGTGTAACCGATACCTGCATACCTGAAGAAGAAGCTTTCAGGAGGCTGCAACAGCATATATATAAATTATGGAAGGACGCAGAAGATAAGGGCGAACGTTATTTTCCACACGAATACATGTACCAGATGCTGCTTAGCGGCGTGCTGGAACAATATTACGAGATTGACCCTAAAGATAGCTGGATGCTTGCCGCTGCCAAAAAGAACCTGCCGATTATAGTAGGCGGCTGGGAAGACAGTACCATGGGCAATATTTTTGCCAGCTATATTATTAAAGGCCAGTTGAAAGCCAGCACCATGAAAAGTGGTATTGAGTATATGGTTTGGCTGGCAGACTGGTACCGGCATAACAGCGGCGGCAAAGGCGTAGGCTTTTTCCAGATAGGCGGAGGTATTGCAGGCGATTTCCCAATTTGTGTAGTGCCTATGATGTACCAGGACCTTGAATGGCATGATGTGCCTTTTTGGAGTTATTTCTGCCAGATAAGCGATTCTACCACTTCGTTCGGTTCGTATTCGGGCGCTGTGCCAAATGAAAAAATTACCTGGGGCAAACTTGGCATTGATACACCAAAATTTATTGTAGAAAGCGATGCTACCATTGTAGCTCCATTGATATTTGCATATTTACTAGGATGGTAAGGTGGCATTAAACAATGCTCCATCGGGGCGACATATATCATATAATATGTCGCCCCGATGGGGCTTGATAAATTCAATCAGGCATTATTCTACTACTAACATTGCGCCTCTCTGAGGCTTTACCAAAAAGCTCCAACGGAGCGAAATGTCAGTAGCGATGAAAAAGTTCCTGGTTAACAAAGCTCCGTCGGTGCGGCATATATCATATAACATGTCACCCCGATGGGGCTTGATAAATTCAATCAGGCATTATTCTACTACTAATATTGCGCCTCTCTGAGGCTTTACCTCAAAGCTCCAGCGGAGCGAAATGTCAGTAACAGCAACAAATTTCCTGGTTAATAAAGCTCCGTAGGTGCGACATATTCTTCAAATTAAAAAGTATATTTAAATGAAGATGTTAGCCTTGGTATGAATTAATTCCTTATCAATATATCTCTACATAATTCAAGTAAATTCCCGGTTCTTTATATTTTTTTAATTTATATATTAACGTTCTTTAATCTTCCTGTGAGGTTTTTTTTATTAATTTTGAGAAACGCCCTCTCTAAAGCTTTGCTAACTGTAAAAACATTTGCCGTACGGCCGAAAAACACCAAAGAATATTGGGTTGGATAAATCTCTTTCTATATGGCTTTTGCCTGAAGAACAAATTGATCGCAATATTTTACAGCCGGGCATGACCATAAAAATTTTATTGTATGACCAATCGTTTTGAAGAATTGTACCTTGAGGCCGAAGCAGATATCCGTAACAGCAGTTACCACGATGCCTTTTTGAAGTATGAAAGTATTTTGTATGAAGAGCCGGGATATGCGCCTGCACACAACTCAATAGGCTGGATATATAAAACGCAGTTTGATAATTATGAAAAAGCAAAAATGCATTTCCAGGCGGCTATGCATTCAAACCCGCTGTACCCGCACCCTTATTTTCACCTTGCCGCTTTGCTGGTTGACCTTGAACGTTTTGATGAGTTAAAAAAGCATCTTGAAAAATGCCTGAAAATAAACACGATTGATAAGGCCTGGGTGTATTACCGTTATGGCATGCTGGATGAAATAAGCGGCGAGTACAGTAATGCAATTAAGAACTACCAATCAGCCATTTTGCATTGTTTCAGCAACGATAAAATAAAAGATTACCAGGCTGATATTGAACGTTGCAAAACCAAGCAGGAGATAGCGAAGGAGAGAAGTGAAATGAATTGATATTATAAAGAACACTTATAACCGTTCTACCGTCTGGCCGCCATCAACCATGATGACCTGCCCGGTAGAGTAAGGAAAATTGCCCGAAGCCAATGCCTTAACAGCTTTGCCAACATCTTCCGGCAGGCCCCAGCGGTTTTGCAAAGCAAGGCCTGCTGCAAAAAGTTTATCGTATTTTTCCGAAACGGCGGCAGTCATATCGGTTTTAATAATGCCGGGCTGCACTTCATATACCGGAATATTATATTCACCCAACCTTGTTGCCCACAATTTGGTGGCCATGGCAATGCCTGCTTTTGATATACAATATTCACCGCGGTTTACAGAAGCCACTGTGGCCGAAATGGAAGATATATTAATAATGCAGCACGGATAGTTACTATCCTCCTTTTTCTTTTCAATTAAATACCCGGCAACTTGCTGTGTAAGAAAATACGGCCCTTTAAGATTGACATTTATAAGATGGTCAAAGCTTTCTTCTGTTGCATCAAGTATATCCTTTCGCTCTTTTGGTGCAACGCCCGCATTATTTACAAGTACATTCAGGTGGCCAAATTTATTGATCACTGACTGCAGTATATTTTCCCTTTCCTTTTTATCGGCAATATTTCCCTGCACATATTCTGCTTTAATGTTAAACGAGGTAAGCTCATCCAATACGGGTTGTACCGATTCTCTTTCTCTTACACCATTAATGGCAAGATCAAAGCCTGCTTTTGCCAGTTCTTTGGCTATACCCAAACCTATGCCGCGTGTGCCGCCGGTTATTAATGCTATTTGTTTCATTTATCGGATTTTTAAAAGGCTAAAGCAAGACTTTGGCTAAAGCCAGAAAACAATGTCTCTACTTTGTCCCAAGCCTGAAGGCTTGGGTTATTTTTAGGACGATACTGCTTTAGCTTGACAAAACACTTCCTGATGTAACCCAAGGCTTCAGCCTTGGGGCTTATACCAAACTTACCTAATGGCTTTAGCCAAAGTATTTTTCATATCAAATGCAGTTAACTTCCCGCATCTCAAAATCACCAAATCCCTCAATCCCAAGATCGGCAATCCCCTATAGCGCCGGTATCTCCACCCATTCTTTCTTTGCCCAGCTTTCCAGGCCTTTTTCTGCCAGTTGAACACCTTTCACCCCTTCCAGTAACGTCCAGCGGAACGGCTCGTTTTTAACCACATGCTTGAGAAACAATTCCCATTCTGCTTTAAAAGCATTGTCAAAAATCTCCTGCTCGGGCACTTTACTCCATCCCTCATAAAAATCAATCGATTGTTTTATATCGGGGTTCCAAACCGGTTTTGGGGTATTGCCATAATGTTGCGTCCAGCATTCCCTTAACCCCGCAACAGCCGAGCCTTTGGTGCCGTCAACATGAAGGGTAAGCAGGTCGTCGCGGCGCACACGTGTTGTCCATGACGAATTAAACTGCGCAATTACGCCGCCTTCCAATTCAAAAATGGCATAAGCGGCATCATCTGCGGTAGCTTTGTATGTTTTTCCCTGTTCATCAACCCTTTCAGGTATATGTGTCGCCCCAAGACAGAAAACCCCTTTTACTTCGCCAAATAAATTATCCAGCACGTAACGCCAGTGGCAGAGCATATCTACAATTATACCGCCATCATCCTCTTTGCGGTAGTTCCAGCTTGGGCGTTGTGCAGGTATGGTATGCCCTTCAAAAACCCAGTAGCCAAATTCACCCCGCACAGAAAGTATCCTGCCAAAAAAATCATTATCCATCAGCCGCTTTAGTTTTAATAACCCCGGCAACCAAAGTTTGTCCTGCACCACGCCATGTTTTACGCCCGCTTTTTGGCAAATGTTATATAAATCCATAGCGGTGGCCGTATCTGTAGCAATAGGCTTTTCGCAATAGATATGCTTGCCTGCCAGTGCGGCCTGTTTCACAGCGGCATACCTGCGCCCGGTAGTTTGGGCATCAAAATAAATTTGATAAGCGGGATCTTTTATCACAGAATCCAGGTCTGTTGTCCATTTTTCTACTCCGGACATCTTTGCCAGTTTTTGAAGTTTTATTTCGTTCCTTCCAACCAGCACAGGGTCCGGCATAATAAATTCATTGGCGCTAACTTGTACGCCACCCTGTTTTATGATCTCTACAATGCTCCGCATCAGGTGCTGGTTGGTACCCATTCTGCCACTAACGCCGTTCATTATAATGCCAACCTTATGAATAACCGGGCTGCTCATACCTAATGATTTTAAATTTATGAATGATGTAAATACGCATTTATCACTTTATGCAGTAGTTGTTCCTGGTCCTGTTCCCAATAGGTGGATGAAAATATCTCCACTTCATTAAATCCGGTAAAACCGGTGTCTTCCACCCAACCCCTTATTTGCCGAATATTGACGCATCCTTCGCCCATCATTCCCCTGTCAAGCAGCATATCGGTTGTTGGCACTTTCCAATCGCAGATGTGAAAAGCAAACAGGTGGCCGTTATGGCCACAGCGTTTTATTTCCCGTTCTAAATTATTGTCCCACCAAAGATGGTACACATCAAGGGCAACGCCAACAAATGGTGATCCTATTTCATCAGCCATATCGGTGGCTTGCTGCAATGTATTGACAGCCGAGCGGTCCGCGGCATACATGGGGTGCAAAGGCTCAATAGCCAATTTTACGCCGGCAGCTTCTGCAGCCGGCAATATTTTTAGAATGCCTTCTTTTATTTGTTCACGCGATGTTTCAAGCGGTTGCCTGCTGTCGGAACCGCATACCAATACTATTAGCGGTGCGCCAATTGCTGCAGCCTGCTCAATAGCAAGCAAGTTATCGTCAATCGCTTCATTTCTGCGTTTTGAATCAACTGAAGGGAAAAAGCCACCCCTGCAAAGCGACACCACTTTCATGTCAGCATCATCCAATATTTTTTTAGCCTCATTAAGGTTTATTCCTTCCAATACATTTCGCCAAATTGTTATGGCTTTAACACCCGCTTTGCTGTAGTTGGTTACACACTCCTGCAAACTCCATGGTTTTGTTGTTTGCGTGTGTATGCACAATTTTGACAGGCCTTTAATTACAGAAGCCATACTGCATTATTGAATACAATTGAAAAAAGTATAATACCTGCCACCGTCTATTAAGCGCTGTACATACAATGCGACCTCCCTTGCATGATAATCGCCCCACATGGATGATTCTCCATTCGCTATTTTTTGGCCGGGCCGTATATGATCCCATCCGTTGGGTTGATGATAGATTGAGTGAAGCAACAAACCCTGGTGTTCAGCATTTGTACTTAAATAAGGCTCATCAAAAATGGTGTTGAGGATAGTAAGCCCCGCCTGGAAATATTTCTTTCCGGTTGCTTCATCGCCTTTCTTCATCAAATAATCCCCCAATCGCAATAAACCCTGCGAGCCAATAGCCGCGGCGGAACTGTCAACCGGTTCGTGATCATTGTAAGGGTTGGCCGGCTGGTTAAGATAATCACCCAGTTTATACAGGTTTGGCGCGCCGGTATCCCAGTAAGGCACACCGTCCACAGGTGTATTGGCAATATAAAAATCGCAGGTTGCTTTGGCCGCTTTTAGAAAAATCGCTTCGGCTTCTTTTTTATCATCAAAAGGAATAAACACTTCAGCGGGCAAGGTTTCTAACAATTCCAGTTCTTCCGCAAAACCGCACATTGCCCAGGCAAGCCCGCGTGTCCACGTACTGAAACCTGTATATCCCTGTTGTGAATTGGGGCAACGATAGTTACCATCATTGGTATTAAAAATACTTTCATGCGCAGTACGCCCCCAAACATCATAGCTATCCCGGCCATCTCCATAAAAAACGGAATATTTAGCCGTTGCTTTTATGTGCTGGAGCGCTCTTTCCAAAAGATTTATTTTCTTATCGTTCTCTCCTTGGAAAACCTGGCCCAATTGATGGCTTATCATAAGGCTTCTGCAGGAACGGATGGTATCAACAAACAGTGAATGAGGCCCATTAAATGAATAGATATAACCCCCATTAGCAATTTTAGTCCAGCGGGACGCCTGTACACAACCTGAGATCTTTAGCGCGAGCTCATAAAAGTTTTTCTCCCATTCATTGTATGCCATTTTACCTTCCACCATCAGCCGCAATAGGTTGCCATACGTGCTTACATTATTAAAACCATGGTCATGAACACCGGTATGGCTGATATGCGGTGACATCAGTTTTAGCACCTGTTTTTTTGCTTGCTCCAACATTTCTTGTTCACCTGTGGCATCAAACTGCAGTATAGCTGAACCATATTGAAAACCCTGTGTCCATTCCGTCCATCCTCGGGTTGTATATTTCCCCTCTACAGTAAAAACAGGCGAGCCTTTGGATGTGTCGTAATTTTTTTCAATGTCAGCGATCTTTTGTCCTGATAATTGCCAAAAGGTTTCCAGTTTGGATGCGAGGGATGATGGCGTTAATGTATGATTGATGAGCATAATAATTAGAAAATTAATTTGATGTATTTACCCTGCAATCCCCCCATTTACCACAGGCATATTTTGTTGCGGTTGTGTAATTTTTCGGGCTATTGCTGATAAAGTACCAGCAACGGCTAACAAAATAAACAACCACAATTCAATATTCAATCCTAATAATTTCGCTGGTATCAAACCGGCAAGCGATAAAAGAAATACAACCAATGCAACAACTGTAAATGCTATTATTTCATTGCCTGGTTTACGTTTGGATAATACAGCCGACAGTACCATTGGCGCCATCATAGCAGTACCGGTAAAGCTTGTTTTAGAAAGCAATGCAAGCTGATCTGAAATACTAATTGCGCTGATGAAAGTAATGGTGGCAAAAAGTACCAGCGATAATTTTACTTTCAACATCACCTGTTTATCGTTGCCACCGAGCAATGACCTCAACTCGGAGCCTAAGGCAAATACTTTTGCGTTTGTAGCGGAAAGCACACAGGCGAATAATCCTATGATGGCCAGCCCAGCTACAACGCCGGCCTGGTCCGATAATAACGCCTTACCCAAAAACTCCTGTGCAGGTATATTGGCATAATGAATGGCACCATAGAAACCTATAAATGCTGTTGGAAAAATAACCAATATGGCAAATACGCCAACTGCAATGGCCATCCTATGAAGCGACATAGAATTTTTTAGCACGACTATCCTTGTTGACATTTGCGGTTGTGTAAGTGGTATCATCACAATAGCGATCATGGATGTTATTAAAAACTGCAGGTTGAACAAACCCTTTGGGCCCGGCACTGATAACAGTTTTTCGTTGATGGTTTTTACCTGTTGAACGGCTGAAGAAAAACCACCCATTTTTGTTAGGCAACCAATACAAATCAGCCATATAGTTAATAATAAAAGCAAACCTTGTATGGCGTCGCTGTACACCAATGCTTTAAATCCGCCAATTTGCGAATAGATAAGTATGATACAAATAGTGATGAGCGCCCAGCCCCAAAACGGCACTAACCCTGGGAAAGCCGCACTCATAAACATAGCCATGCCTTTTACCTGTATAGCGGCATAGGGCACCAAAAAAATAAAAGCCCCTGCAAACAATACATAACCCGCCCATTTATTCTGGTAAATGGTGGTTACCAAACCAGCCATGCCCTTAAAGCCAAGTTCCTTAACTTTTTTACGCACCCTGTGCCCAAACCACAATATCATAAAAACCATTGCACCATCAGAAACACCAAGAAACACCCATGCCCCAACACCAGACGTGCGAAAAAGATCAGGCATGCCCAGGAAAGTAAAGCTGCTGAAAAGTGCTGCCGCAAAGGTTAGTATGCCGAGTATGGAACCTATACTTTTACCGGCAAGCATAAACTCATCGGCAGACTTATTCTTTACAAAGGTTTTATACGCGGCATAGCATAACAGCGCCAGGTATATTAACCCGAAGGTTATTGCCCATGCGGTCATAACTGCTCCTCCTCTTTCTCCATTTTGGTATAAGCCCGTGCAGCCCGCCAGGTGAGCAGTATAAATAATATAGTTACCAGCACACCCAGCCACAGTGTGTAGGGCAACCCGAATAACATTGGCAGGTACGTACCTGCCGGTATTAGCAGGGGAGTAAAAACTGCTATCGCCAAAATGAGCACAAGGATATTAATAACCCGGAGCCTTTTTTTCATGAGCTGAATTTTACCGAAGTTTTATAAACGATACTTGTTTTGAAACCCGTTGCAGAAAGCACGCAAACCCATTAGAAATATTTTGCAATTAAAT